>OJNN01001010.1_pt1 | contig 10801 bp, 9 predicted proteins | sample 1597851 | NCBI WGS metagenome assembly OJNN01 (sample SAMN01915222, study PRJEB22387) | human gut metagenome | isolation source: stool | host: Homo sapiens | place: USA | reverse complement strand
CCAGCTCCTGTTCGAGCGTTTCCTGAACGCGGAGCGAGTTACCATGCCTGATATCGACGTGGATTTCTGCTTCGAACGCCGCCCGGAGGTCATCGACTATGTAACGAGAAAATACGGCAAGGACCGCGTTGTACAGATCGTCACATTCGGTACACTGGCGGCGCGCGGTGTCATCCGCGATGTCGGCCGTGTGCTGGATATGCCGTATGCACAGGTCGATTCGATTGCGAAGATGATTCCGAATGAGCTAAATATCACGATCGACAAGGCACTGCAGATGAACCACGAGCTGCGGGAGCTGTACCAGGGCAATGAAGAGGTTGCACATCTGATCGACATGTCACGGAGACTTGAAGGTCTGCCGCGCCACACGTCGATGCATGCCGCCGGTGTTGTCATCGGCTCGCGTCCGCTGGTGGAATTTGTGCCGCTCTCGCGAGGAAGCGACGGAACGATCGTCACGCAGTTCACGATGACGACGCTCGAGGAACTGGGACTTCTGAAAATGGACTTCTTAGGGCTTCGGACCCTGACCGTCATTCAGAATGCGACAAAGCTCGCAGAGCGTTACAGCAATAAGAAAATTGATCTGCTTCACATCGATTACAACGATCCGAAAGTGCTCGGCATGATCGGCGCATCGAAAACGGTCGGTGTATTCCAGCTCGAGAGTGCGGGAATGAAAAACTTCATGAAGGAGTTAAAACCGCAGAGCCTCGAGGATATCATCGCCGGAATTTCCCTGTACCGGCCGGGCCCGATGGATTTTATTCCGCAGTACATCAAAGGAAAAAACAACCCGGAATCCGTTACGTACGATACACCGCTCTTAAAACCGATTCTGGAGCCGACGTACGGCTGTATCGTCTACCAGGAACAGGTTATGCAGATCGTACAGGCACTGGCGGGCTATTCGCTTGGACGGGCTGATCTGGTGCGCCGTGCGATGTCGAAGAAAAAGGCATCCGTCATGGAAAAAGAGCGCCAGAATTTCGTTTATGGAAACGAGGCCGAGGGCGTGCCGGGCTGTATCAAAAACGGCATTGATGAGAAGACATCGAACAAGATCTACGACGAGATGATCGACTTCGCGAAATACGCCTTCAACAAATCCCATGCGGCGGCGTACGCGTTCGTATCGTACCAGACGGCATGGCTGAAATACTATTACCCGGTTGAGTTCATGGCGGCTCTGATGACCTCCTGCATCGATAACCCGGGAAAAGTCGCAGAGTATATCTTGAGTTCCCGCCAGATGGGCATTTCCATTCTGCCGCCGGACATCAACCGAAGCGAAGGAAAATTCACGGTGGACGGCCAGGCGATCCGCTATGGCATGGCGGCGGTCAAAGGCATCGGAAAGCCGGTCATGGAGGCGATCGTGGAGGAGCGGAGTGCAAACGGCCCGTTCCGCTCGTTAAAGGATTTCGCAGAGCGTTTAAGCGGAAAAGAAGTCAACAAGCGGACTGTCGAGAACTTTATCAAGGCAGGTGCATTCGACTGCTTCGGCGTGACGAGAAAGCAGCTCATGTTCGTCTACGCCAATGTGCTCGATGATGTGGCGCGCGAGAAAAAAGATTCGTTAAGCGGCCAGATGAGTCTGTTTGACTTCGTAGATGAGACGACCAAACGGTCGTATGAAACGGTGTACCCGGATGTCGGAGAATACGAAAAGAGTGATCTTTTGGCGCTCGAAAAAGAGGTGCTCGGCATCTACGTCAGCGGTCATCCGCTCGAGGAGCAGGAGGAGTGCTGGCGGAAGAACATTTCCGCGGTAACGACAGACTTCCAGCCGGATGAGGAGACGGGTTTCCCATCCGTCACCGACGGCGCGAAAGAGATTGTCGGCGGCATTATCACGGATAAAAAAATCAAATATACAAAGAATAACAAGACAATGGCATTTCTCACACTCGAGGACCTCGTCGGCAGTATGGAAATCGTCGTATTCCCGCGCGATTACGAGAAAAACGCAGCGATGATGCAGACCGATGCGCGTGTCTTCATCCAGGGCCGTGTTTCCGCGGAGGATGATAAGCCGAGCAAGCTGATCTGCGAGAAAATTTTCCCGTTTGCAGGCATCCCGAAAGAGCTCTGGATCCAGTTCCCGGACAAGGAAACGTACGAGAGAGAAGTGGCGGATCTGTACCAGATGCTGCATGAATCCGACGGCAAGGACAGCGTGATTCTCTACATCAAATCGATCAAAGCGATGAAAAAACTGCCGCCGAGCCGCAATGTGCAGGCAGATGCCCGTCTGGTGGCGTCACTTCAGGCAAAATTCGGTACCGGAAACGTGAAAGTTGTAGAAAAGAGTATTGAAAAAAGGGCCTGAATGCTTTAAAATAAAACTGTGTGTGATTAATAAATAAAACTACTCGTTTATTAATGTGTGTGATGAGATGGAGGAATTCATATGGCAACGACTAACAAGGTAAAGACAATCGGAGTGCTTACCAGCGGTGGTGATGCACCAGGTATGAACGCAGCGATCCGTGCAGCCGTAAGAAGAGGTCTGCAGAAGGGCGTTCAGATGAAAGGTATCCTGAAAGGCTACGACGGACTGATGAACGAAGAAATCATCGACATGACAGCCCGCGATGTATCCGACACCATCGAGCGCGGAGGTACTATCCTTTATACCGCCCGCTGCGCAGAGATGCGTACACCGGAAGGCCAGAAACGTGCTGCAGATGTCTGCAGAAAACACGGCATCGACGGACTGGTAGTTATCGGCGGAGACGGATCTTTTGCAGGAGCGCAGAAACTGGCAGCTCTTGGAATTAACACCGTAGGTGTACCGGGAACCATCGACCTGGATATCGCCTGCACAGAATATACCATCGGTTTTGATACCGCGGTAAACACTGCAATGGAAGCCATTGATAAAGTAAGAGATACTTCCACTTCCCATGAGAGATGCTCGATCATCGAGGTTATGGGACGTAATGCCGGATATATCGCTCTGTGGTGCGGTATCGCAAATGGCGCAGAGGATATTCTTCTTCCGGAGAAATACGATTACGATGAGCAGAAGATCATCAACAACATCATCGAGAACCGTAGAAAAGGCAAAAAACATCATATCATCGTAAATGCTGAGGGCATCGGCCATTCCACCAGCATGGCGCGCAGAATCGAAGCTGCAACCGGCATCGAGACCCGTGCAACGATTCTTGGACATATGCAGCGTGGAGGAAGCCCGACATGTAAAGACCGTGTATACGCGTCTATCATGGGTGCTTACGCAGTGGACCTTCTTCTGGAAGGAAAAACAGACCGCGTAGTTGCATACAAGAACGGTGAATATGTAGATTACGATATCGACGAGGCACTGTCCATGACCAAGACTCTGCCGGAATATCAGTGGGAGATCGCAAGAGCTCTTTCTTATAACTATACGAAATAAAAAAATATCACGAAACAGACTGTTTTTAGCAAGCAGTCTGTTTCATTGGTATAATAGCGGGAATAAAAATGTTTCCGCGGACGGAATAGAGAGACAAAATAAAAAAACAGGAGGAACTTAACAATGGTTACCTGGAACAATCTTGATAAACTGGCTTCTTTTGAGGAGCTGAAAAAAGTGGAGCGTGTCAATCTTGCCGAGGTGATGTCCGGCGAAAACGGAGCAGAGCGCGTAAAATCTTACAGCGTTCCGATGGCAGAAGGACTTGCGTATAACTACGCAGCAAAACAGGTGAATGAGGATGTCCTTGCCGCACTCGTAAAACTGGCAGAAGAGGCACAGCTTTCTGAAAAATTTGAGGAGCTTTACAACGGTGCTGTCATCAACACCGGAGAGAACCGTCTCGTGCTTCATCAGCTGACCCGCGGCCAGCTCGGAAACACCGTTACGGCAGACGGCGTAGACAAACGTGCTTTCTACGTAGAGCAGCAGAACCGCATCGCAGAGTTTGCGAACAAAGTACATGCAGGTGAGATCACCAACGCAGCAGGTGAAAAATTCACCACCGTTGTGCAGATCGGTATCGGCGGAAGCGACCTTGGCCCGCGTGCGATGTATCTGGCTCTGGAAAACTGGGCAAAGAAAAACGGCTGCTTCAAAATGGAAGCAAAATTCATCAGCAACGTTGACCCGGATGACGCAGCAGCTGTTCTGAATTCGATCGACGTAGCACATTCCATCTTCGTTCTGGTATCCAAATCCGGAACCACACTGGAGACTCTGACCAATGAGTCCTTCGTAAAAGACGCTCTGAAAAATGCAGGCCTGGATGCATCCAAGCATATGATCGCCGTTACCAGTGAGACTTCTCCGCTGGCAAAGAGCGACGACTATCTGGCAGCATTCTTCATGGATGACTACATCGGAGGCCGTTATTCTTCCACATCCGCAGTCGGCGGCGCTGTTCTGTCCCTGGCTTTCGGACCGGAAGTATTCGCAGCATTCCTCGAGGGCGCTGCAGCAGAAGATAAACTTTCTGCAAACAAAGACGTATTACAGAACCCGGAGATGCTCGATGCGCTGATCGGTGTTTACGAGAGAAACGTTCTTGGCTATCCAAGCACTGCAGTTCTTCCGTACTCCCAGGCACTGAACCGTTTCCCGGCTCACTTACAGCAGGTAGATATGGAGTCCAACGGTAAATCGGTCAACCGCTTCGGCGAGCCGGTCAATTACCCGACCGGTCCGGTTCTCTTCGGCGAGCCAGGTACCAACGGACAGCATTCCTTCTATCAGCTGCTGCATCAGGGAACTGATATCGTTCCGCTGCAGTTTGTAGGATTCCGCAATAACCAGATGGAGACCGATGTCGACATCCAGGGCAGCACCAGCCAGCAGAAACTCTGCGCAAACGTAGCAGCTCAGATCGTAGCATTTGCATGTGGTAAGGCAGACGACGACCGCAACAAGAATTTTGAAGGTGGACGTCCGTCAAGTATTATCATCGGTAAAGAACTGACACCAGAGACACTCGGTGCACTTCTTGCACATTTTGAGAATAAGGTTATGTTCCAGGGATTCCTGTGGAACGTAAACAGCTTCGACCAGGAAGGCGTACAGCTTGGTAAAGTCCTTGCAAAACGCGTTCTGGCTCATGAGACAGACGGAGCACTGAAGGTATTCAGTGATCTGCTCAATATCTAAAAGCGTTATTTTCTGATCAGAAAAGGCGTCCTGTGAAAAAAATCTCCCGGAAAAACTCCGGGAGATTTCAGACTATAGACAAAGCCCTGCTTAGGGGCGGTGACGTAAGAAAACATTTATGTGAGAGAATCGGCGTAGTTTAGGCTACGCCGGTTTTCTTTTCTTTTTGGGCTGCTTGGGATTGCTCCCTTGCGTCCTCAAAATCAAATGCACCAATGAAGTTATAGACGATCTCAATTTCTCTGACCTTGATGCGCGGCTCATTCTCGTCCGGCGTATAAACCTCGGAGATATAAATTTTCTCCACAAACTCCCGGAGAACAGAGGCGTCAAGCTGCTGCATATCAGTGTACTTCCTGACCGCTGCAATAAACTGTCTGACATTGACTTTCTGCTTTTCCTGTTCCTTGACTTCTTGCCGAAGATATTCGACAAGGTTTGTAAGGTTAGTCTGTTCCAATTCATAGTCACGGGACAGTATATCAGCATGGCGGCTCCCTCCGTGGGCCGCCGATCCTGCGCTGGGCAAAGAGAAGCGGCGGCCTTGATTTCTCAAAGCCGCCGCTGGTTTTATGGGCGTGTCAAAAAGGCTGTTGTACGACGGCTTTTTTTCTTTGCCGTCGCCCGGCAGTTGAAACAATACTGTTTATTTGATTTCCAATGAAATGGTTAGTGTATCATTTTCAATTTTAGCGAACACATTGCCGCCGAGCTTGTCAGTTAATAGTTTTACCACAGCAAGCCCCACTCCTGTACCGCTATTATGCCTTGATTTGTCCCCGGTATAAAATCTTTCAAATAGTCGGTTTGAGTCTATTTCCACCTTACTATCAATGGGATTTTCAATGATAAAAATAGCACTCTTTTCTTTGCCTTGCTTCAAATCAATTTTAATCGAGCCAGAGGAATATCGAATAGCATTTATAATAAGATTTTGAAAAATACGTTCTACCATACCATAGTCCGAATGGAGATAAACGGAATGATCTGGCAGACCAATTACAGGAGATATGCCTTTTGCTTCCAATGCTGGGGCGTTCTCTGTGATAAGATTTATCAGCAAATTTGTTAAGTTGAAATCTTCACGCACAGGAGTTACTTCTTTTGCGTCTATTACAGAAAGATCGTAAAAGGTTTGTATCAGCTCTTTCATTCTTTCTGCTTTATTAAAAATGGTTTCTATACGCTGTGTTTGACCTGCTGATAAATTCTCCTTTTTTAATAATTGTAAATGGCCAAGTATTACCGTCAGAGGGGTACGCAAGTCATGTGAAATATTAGCAATGGACTCTTTCAAATACATTTCGTGCCGTAATGTGCTTGCAATGGACTGTCTTTGCTTTTCATTATACTGGTTTAATACTGCGGCCAGTTGTTCTATATCTTTATCAACAAGAGAGATGTCCAGCATCTTTTCCGATTTTCCAGTTGTAAGATCGGTCATTTGTTTCGATAGGTTACGGATTTGTCTTTTGATTTGCACATATTTGAAAAGCACTACTATCAAGACTGCGATAACTAAAATTAACAACAGCTTTATTCCAGACACCTCCCTCCTTGTTATTTGAGTTCACATTTGCGAAAGCTAATCCATGAAAAGGTTATCAAAGCAACTATCCAAACAACGCCAACTAAAATGGCCCATGGCAAAAAATAGGTCACAGAAAAAACCGCTTCCCGTATCTGATAGGTTGCCAAAAATGCAACAGGAAGATCAAACATCATTCCATACCCAAGATAAAGGCTAATAACAAAAGTGACTAAAGCGGTAACAGCTATTGCTCTTGCAGAGCTTCTTAACCAAAAAACAATCCAGATTGCAATAAGAAAAGTCGCACTGTTCAAAAGCAGAGAATATAAAATCGCCTTACTGACCTGATAACAAAGGTTGCCTGCTTCGGTAATACCAAAGCGGACACTTTCTCTTATACAACCAGCCACAGGATAAACAAGAGCCATGATATTAAATGCAATTAAGTATGAGATTACTTTAGCAAAGAAAATGGTTTTTCTCGAATGTCCTGCATTGACCTCAAGATCAATCGTCCGACTGGAAAATTCCTGTCCTAAAATCAGAGCTAAAATACTGGATATAATAATCAGGAGAAAGGTTGAATCGTAAACCATTCCATTAAAAATATCTGCGAGGGATGTAGCAGCCCCACCCATAGGCCCCATAGCTTCCGGGACATAAGTATCTGCGGTAAAAAAACCAATCAAAAATATCCCTATTAAACCGCACCAATAAAAGATATTATGTGATAATTGATATTTTTCCATTTTCAGTAAGTTGTTCATTCCCACACCTCCTTGTTATTTCAAATCCGAGCGTCGGAACCACAGATAAGTACCTAAGCATAATGCCAGTACCCATAAAAAATCTGAAAACATGAATTGCCCGCCGGATATGTTGGATTGTTGCAATGCCATAAGCCGAAGCTGGCCCATAGGCAATATTTGTGAGATAAGCTGCGCTTGATCTCCATTCATCAAAAAGACCATTAAGAAAAAGAGTACCATCGGCACAGCCATACTCTTTCCTATATCACGGAAAATGAAGGCAAAGAAAAAAGGTAATAGGCACATTGCAAATTGCGAAGCAATCACCATTACAACTATGCCGATGCTTGCCAATGCTCCTTTAGTGACAAACGTACCAATTATGCTATGTAACAACAGTGGAAAAGACAGGATAACCATGCAGGCGATTTGATGAACTACCAGCTTCGCAAATAGTATCTTTCCGCGTCGATGTCCGGCATTGATATATGATTGTAATGTTCTTCTGCCAAAATCATTTCCAACAAACAGGGCAGAAAAGATGATTGTGAGGAAATATAGGATTGGCATATTGTATATCGAAGCAAAGAAAAGGTTGGATGTTTCCCCAACGCTATCCAGTAACAACACACTACTTAAAAGGAGATTAAACAATCCTATCCCCCAAAAATACCAGCTATGGAACAGCTTATAAAATTCAGCTTTTAGGAGATTTGACATTTCCTGTCCCTCCTATTTTGCTTAAAAAGTAATCTTCTAATGTATCACCGGCCACAGAAAGACCTGTAACGAGAATATGTGCATCTGACAAAGCAGCAGCCACTTTTTCTATATCATCGAGATAATCATATAGGCGAATTATGCCATCTGGCATCAGCTTAAAACTATCTGTGTGTAGCGTTTCTTCCAAAACGATCAGAGCTTTTTGTGGATCAGTTGCCTTTATTGCGATATGCCGTTTGCAACGATCATTTAGTTCTCGATCTGATATTTCTTCGATAATTTTGCCTTTGTCTATTAAAATAAACTCTGATGCTGTCTGATACAGTTCCTCTAAGATATGGCTGGATACCAATATCGTCATTCCGTATTCCTTATTCAAGGACTTTAGCAAATTACGAATTTCCACAATTCCAGCAGGATCAAGCCCATTGATCGGTTCATCCAAAATAAGAAATTCTGGTGTATTTAATAGTGCGATTGCAATACCCAATCGCTGTCGCATCCCCAGCGAAAAATTACGGACAGCTTTTTTCCCGGTATCTTTCAGACCTACCATGTCTAAAGTTTTTTGGATAACTGCTTTGTCAGGGATACCACGTTGGATACGCTGTATCTCCATATTTTGATAAGCGGTCATTGTCGGAAAAAGCGCAGGTGTTTCGATCATGCAACCGATCCGCTTTCTCTGTTCCTGCAATTCCTTTTCGACGGTTTTTCCCCACAACGATAAGGTGCCGCTTGTCGGAAACGCTAATCCTGTAACCAATCTCAAAAAGGTGGTCTTTCCTGCTCCATTTTGGCCTATGAAGCCATAAATTTTCCCTTTTTCAATTTTCAAATCAATATGATCTAAGGCAACTGTGTGCCGGTATTCTTTTGTTAAGTCATGTGCTTCCAAAATAACAGAACTCATGTTGTCATCCTCCTTTACATTTTAGTGTAAGGGGAAATCATAAAGAATTTCTTAATTTCTATTTGGAAACCATAAAAAAAGCATAAAGCCAAGAGCTTACCCCTCGGCTTTATGCAAACGGTATCCAATGCCCCACACAGTATCTATAAACTCTTTATCCGGGCAAATGGCTTTCATCTTGTTTCGCAAGTTGCTAATATGGACATTCAAGGTGTTGTCCTCGCTGATATACTCTGTATTCCAAACACTTTGAAACAAATTCGCCTTTGAGAAGATCTTGTCCGGGTATTTCATAAGCAATTCCAGTATAGCAAATTCTTTCGCAGTTAAAGGTAACTCCGCCCCTTGTAGCATAGCTCTGTTGCCGTCTAAATCTAAAACCAAATCATTGCACTTCAAAGATGACGGCGTGCTGTTTTGAAATTGAATCCGGCGTAAGTTGCTTTCAATTCTGGCGAGAACTTCTTCCATATCGAAAGGTTTTGTAATGTAATCATCCGCACCAAGCCGCAACAAATCAATCTTGTTCTGTGTTGTTTCCTTTGCTGAAATTACTATGACAGGAACCGTTGAGAATTTACGAATATCCGCAAGTATAGTATCACCACTCCGATAAGGCAGCATTATATCAAGCAGAATAAGATCAATCTGATGTTCTTGTATGCAGTCTAACACATGAAGCCCATCATACTGACAAAGCACCTCATATCCATTTTCCTGTAAAAAATCAGCCAGCAATTTGCTGATCTCTAAATCATCCTCAACAATCAAAATTTTCATGTTGTTCTATGTTCACCTGCCTTATGTCAGCATTGCACTACACTTTTTATCTCTAATAGATTTAATTATATTTCCTTTCAGGAGAGAATACAAGGCATAAAATATGAATTATTAGATGTTAGAAGAACACATTTCTATTGCTGGGTACACTGGAAATATGAAACCAAAAGCCAGCAAAAGCCCCTCCTGTCTACGCATTTAGGGGGCAAAAAGCCCACGGAAATCAAGGCTTTTCGGCGGTGGTCGATGGGGTGGCAGAATGATTTATCAAATACCCGTCGGAACGGGCTTTGAAATGCGTAGGAAAATCTTTCCGGCGCTGGTTTTCCCGCCGGTTCTGTGGTATGCTGGAATAAGACAAAAAACGACAGGAGTTGACACGATGGCCGAACAGGAAATGTTACTGGACACAGCTACCATCAGGGCCGCCGTCGCCGGTGAGCTATGGGCTAAACAAAAAGTGATCGAACACTACACCCCCATGATCGACGAGTTGGCCGTTGACGAAGATATGAAGCAGCACCTTATTCTGAAACTGTTGGAAGAACTGCCTAACTTCCCAATGGGGCAGGCATAAGAAAAAAGAGCGCCGGACGCAGAGGCTTTGACACCTCCGCGCCCGGCGTTTTGGATAATTGCCGATTATGTCATAGCAAACTCGATGTGAGAGCTGTCCAGCTTCATAAACTTGGATTTCACCAGCTCTGCCGGGTAATCGTCCCCGGCAATACGGATGGTCTTGCGGACGCTGCACACGGTTTCCACCAGCAAGTCCACGATCTCGTCCAGCGTTTCCCGGTCAATGCCCTTGGCGTGCTGGCAAAGGTGTTCGTACTCGATGTTGTCCATGATGATCTCACGATAAATCTCTATGGCGCTCTGTGATTTCGCTCCCGTTCCTTTCCGTTCCGGCGGCTGTGCCGCTTCGTCCTCCGAGGGGAAGGGTCGGGAAAGGATAGGAATGGAATCGGTAATTGATACATCCGTAGTTG
>OJNN01001005.1_pt1 | contig 10848 bp, 10 predicted proteins | sample 1597851 | NCBI WGS metagenome assembly OJNN01 (sample SAMN01915222, study PRJEB22387) | human gut metagenome | isolation source: stool | host: Homo sapiens | place: USA | reverse complement strand
TGACCAAGGTCATGACGATGCGGACGGACTCACCCAGCAGGGAGTGCTCCTTGCCGATGTAGCTGCCAAAGATGGACATTGCGCCGATGCCAAGGCTCAGGGTGAAGAAGGCCTGATTCATGGCGGACACCAGTGTGTTGACCACGCCCACCTCTTCCATCCGCTTGAAGTCAGGCACAAGGAAGAATTAACAGTCTTCTGGATGACAGCAGTTTTGTCGAAATCGGAGCACTTGTAAAGGCAAGAAGCACAGATTTCAACATGACAGACATTGATACTCCGGCAGATGGTGTTATTACAGGATACGGCACCATTAATGGAAGTCTCGTGTATGTATACAGCCAGGATTCATCGGTTCTCGGAGGATCAGTTGGCGAAATGCATGCTAAGAAAATAGTTAATATATATGATATGGCACTTAATATGGGTGCACCTGTCATAGGACTTATTGACTGTGCCGGATTAAGATTACAGGAGGCGACAGATGCACTTAATGCATTTGGAGAGATTTATCTCAAGCAGACACAGGCATCAGGCGTGATACCGCAGATTACAGCAATCTTTGGTACATGCGGCGGTGGACTTGCACTCGTGCCTTCACTTACTGATTTTACATTTATGGAAGAGAAGAACGGTAAGCTCTTTGTCAACAGCCCTAATGCAATTGAAGGCAACAAGACAGAGAATACCGCAGCAGCCGATTTTCAGGCTGAGCAGGCCGGAATAGTTGATTTTACAGGAGATGAGACATCTATTCTTGCAGGAATCAGAGACCTTGTATCGGTACTCCCGGCTAATTATGAAGATGAGAATGTTACAGACTGCACAGACGATCTTAACAGAGTATGTGAGAATCTTGCAGCAGAGGCAGCAGATCCTGCTTACGCAGCAGCATCAATCGCTGATGATAATGTTTTCATAGAGACCAAGAAGTCATTTGCCAAAGAGATGGTTACGGGATTTATTAAGCTTAACGGTGCAACAGTAGGCGTTGTTGCCAACAGAACAGCACGTTTTGAAGACGGCGCCGTAGCTGAGGAATTCGATAATGTCCTTACAACGGGCGGAAGCTATAAGGCAGCAGAATTCGTTAACTTCTGTGATGCATTTGAAATACCGGTGCTCACATTTACCAATGTTAAGGGATTTGCGGCAACAATGGCAGGTGAGCGTACAGTTTCCAAGGCAGCAGCCAAGCTCACATACGCTTTTGCTTCAGCATCGGTTCCTAAGGTTAATGTTATTATCGGAGAAGCATTCGGAAGTGCTTATGCGGTTATGAACTCGAAAGCACTCGGTGCGGATGTGACTTATGCATGGCCTCAGGCATCAATCGGAATGATGAATGCAGAGAGTGCAGCTAAGATTATGTATGCTGACAAGCCGGAACTTTTAGCAGAGAAGGCAGCAGAGTATGCAGCACTTCAGAATAATGTTGTGTCAGCAGCTCAGAGAGGATATGTTGACAGTATTATAGATCCTGAGCAGACACGTAAATACGTTGTTGCAGCTTTCGAGATGCTTTATTCCAAGAAAGCCGGTATTATAGATAAGAAACACGGAACAGTGTAGTGAGGTGAACCTATGATAGTTATGGAATCAATGGGTGAGAAACTCGGAACTGCCGGACTTAATACACTTGTGTGTATCGCCGTTGTTTTCGTGGTTTTGATCTTCATTTCATTTGTAATAAGCCTGTTTCGCTTTATACCTAAGGCAGAGGCAGCCATAGCAGCTAAGAAAGCCGCAAAGAAAGAATCCGGAACGGCATCTGCAGAGGCTATAGATAATACGATTTCACAGATTGAGGCCAAGGAAGAGAAAGAACTTACAGACGACCTTGAGCTTGTAGCGGTTATTGCGGCAGCAATTGCGGCATCGACCGGAGCATCACCGGATGGTTTTGTAGTGAGATCAATCAGAAAAGTTAAGAGATAATAAGCTCAAGGAGGATTTTTAATAATGAAGAATTACACTATTACAGTTAATGGTAATGTATATGATGTAACAGTTGAAGAAGGAGCATCAACAGGCGCTCCTGTTGCAGCACCTAAAGCAGCAGCTCCTGCACCTGCAGCAGCACCTAAGGCAGCAGCTCCTGCTAAGAGCGGCGCAGCAGGCTCAGTTAAAGTTAACGCACCTATGCCGGGCAAGATTCTTGCAGTTAAGGCTAACGTAGGTGATAAAGTTACCAAGGGCCAGGTTATTTTCGTGCTCGAGGCAATGAAGATGGAGAACGATATTGTAGCTCCTCAGGACGGAACAATCGCAAGCATTGATACTGCAGCAGGTAATTCCGTAGAGTCAGGTGAGACACTGGCAACACTTAATTAGTATTGGAGGTATCAAAATGGTTCTGGATACTTTACAGAATCTGCTGAATCAGACCGGATTTGCCACCCTTGACTGGGGTAACTACGTTATGATTCTGGTAGCATTAGTATTTATGTATCTGGCAATTGCCAAGGGATTTGAACCTCTGTTACTTGTTCCAATTTCTTTTGGTATGTTGTTGGTAAATCTTTTTCCGGACATCATGCAGTCAGTCGAAGATGCCAAGGCAGCAGGCAATGCAGCCGGCGGACTTTTCCATTATTTCTACCTGCTTGATGAATGGAGTATTTTGCCGTCACTCATATTCCTGGGTGTCGGAGCGATGACGGACTTTGGACCGCTTATTGCGAACCCGAAGAGCTTTCTCCTTGGTGCGGCAGCACAGCTTGGTATTTTCTCGGCATATTTCCTTGCAATCATTCTTGGTTTCAACGGAAAGGCAGCCGCTGCAATATCAATCATCGGTGGTGCGGACGGACCTACTTCTATTTTCCTTGCAGGAAAGCTCCAGCAGTCGGAACTTATGGGACCGATTGCGGTTGCGGCGTACTCGTACATGTCACTTGTGCCGATCATACAGCCGCCTATTATGAAACTTCTCACAACGAAGAAGGAACGTGCAATCAAGATGGAACAGTTAAGACCTGTATCCAAGCTTGAGAAGATCCTTTTCCCTATAGTTGTAACAATCGTTGTAGTACTTATTCTTCCTACAACAGCTCCGCTTGTCGGAATGCTTATGCTTGGTAACCTCTTTAAGGAGTCAGGCGTTGTTAAACAGCTTTCGGAAACAGCTTCAAACGCACTTATGTATATTGTAGTTATCCTGCTCGGAACATCAGTCGGTGCTTCGACAAGTGCATCGAACTTCCTCAATGCAGATACACTTAAGATAGTTGTACTTGGACTTGTGGCATTTGCAGTCGGTACTGCAGGCGGTGTTCTGTTTGGTAAGATTATGTGTAAAGCTACCAAGGGCAAGGTTAATCCGCTTATCGGATCTGCCGGAGTTTCGGCGGTGCCGATGGCTGCGAGAGTTTCGCAGAAGGTTGGAGCCGAGACGGATCCGACCAACTTCCTTCTCATGCATGCCATGGGACCTAACGTTGCCGGTGTTATCGGTACAGCAGTAGTTGCCGGAACATTCATGGCAATATTTGGTGTTTAATATTAGATAATGGACCCGCAGGGATTCCCTGCGGAGAAAAGGAGATAAACAATGGCAGATACAGTTAAAAAACCGCTTAAAATAACGGAAACTATATTGAGAGATGCCCATCAGTCACTTATCGCCACAAGAATGACGACAGAGCAGATGCTTCCGATAATTGACAAGATGGATAAAGTCGGATATAACGCAGTTGAATGCTGGGGTGGTGCTACATTCGATGCCTGCTTAAGATTCCTTAAGGAGGATCCGTGGGACAGACTCCGTAAGTTAAGAGACGGATTCAAAAATACCAAGCTTCAGATGCTTTTCAGAGGACAGAATATCCTCGGATACCGTCCGTATGCAGATGATGTTGTAGAATATTTTGTACAGAAGTCAATCGCTAACGGAATTGATATCATCCGTATTTTTGACTGCCTCAATGATATCCGTAACCTTGAGACAGCAGTTAAAGCAGCCAACAAGGAAAAAGGACATGCACAGGTAGCTCTTTCATATACACTTGGTGATGCATATACTCTTGAATATTGGGAGAATATGGCAAGACAGGTTGAGGAGATGGGTGCTGATTCCCTTTGCATTAAGGATATGGCAGGACTTCTCGTTCCTAACGAGGCAACCAAGCTTGTTAAGGCTCTTAAGGCAGGAACAAAGCTTCCTATCGAACTTCATACACATTACACATCAGGTGTTGCTTCGATGACATATATGAAGGCAGTAGAAGCAGGCTGCGATATTATTGATACAGCAATGTCACCTCTTTCAATGGGTACAAGCCAGCCGGCAACAGAAGTTATGGTTAAGGCTTTTGAAGGAACAGAATATGACACAGGACTTGATCAGAAACTTCTTGCAGAAATTGCTGATTATTTCAGACCGTTAAGGGAAGAATGGATAAAGAGCGGACGTCTTGATCCGAAGGTAATGGGCGTTAATATCAAGACTCTTCTCTATCAGGTACCGGGCGGAATGCTCAGTAACCTCGTATCACAGCTTAAGGAAATGAAGGCAGAGGACAAGTACGATGCCGTTCTTGAGGAAGTACCAAGAGTTCGTAAGGACTTCGGTGAACCGCCTCTTGTAACACCTTCAAGCCAGATTGTCGGAACACAGGCAGTTCTTAACGTTGTTCTCGGCGAGAGATACAAGAGCCTTACCAAGGAATCAAGAGATCTTCTCCTTGGCAAATATGGTAAGACGGTTAAGCCTTTCAATCCGGAAGTTCAGAAGAAGGCAATCGAACTTACGGGCGAGCAGCCTATAACATGCAGATTTGCTGATACACTTGAGCCGGAGCTTGATAAGATTGAAGCAGAGATGAAGCAGTGGAAACAGCAGGATGAGGATGTTCTTTCATATGCACTTTTCCCACAGGTTGCAACAGACTTCTTTAAGTACAGAGAGGCCCAGCAGAGTAAAATAGACCCGGCTATGGGCAAGGATGGCGCATATCCGGTGTAGAAGGAGCGCACTATGGCAGTTAAAGATTTAAATTCACAGAATTTTGATGAAGCAATCGCTAATGGTAAATCACTCGTAGATTTCTATGCAGACTGGTGTAATCCATGCAAGATGCTTGCACCGGCTGTTGAGGCTGCATCGGAGAAACATACCGATGTGAACTTCTACAGGCTCAACATTGATAATGCAATGGATATCGCAAGAAAATTCCGCGTTATGAGCATTCCGACGCTGATCGTGTTTGAGAATGGCGAGGAAGTTAATAAGTCCATCGGACTTATTTCAGGTGATGAACTTGAAGATTTGTTAAAATAATCACAATAAAGCCACCCGGTAATTTGATATTCCCCTGTCTGCCTGACAGGGAACATATCGGATAACACCGGATGGCTTTTTGATTATAACGGCTTTACATTAATTCCATTTACTTCCACATTGTCGGTAAGCTCAACCATAAGATATGTCTTTCCGTCAATTTGTCGGGTCTCTAACAGATCCGTGCGGTCAGGTGAAACCTTGATTACCACGTCCGGCGCCTTGACTTCAAATGTACGTGGATTGACTACATTGGATGCCATAAAGCTTGTTCTGCTGCCGGCAGCATCATCATAATTATCACTGAAAGTTTCTATGTGTTCGCTTTCAACTCCGCTTTGTTCAAGTGCACGTCGTACATCCGATTTATCAAATGCTACAGGATCGGGCTCGTCTTTGTGTTCATCGACGTAAGCGGTAAGATTTTCATGAAGGTTCTTCACAGTTTCAAAATTGCATTGTTCGCCGAGCGTCTCTTCAATGATTTCCGAAAAAACATCTTTCTGACTCTTGAATGTAAGCGGCGCGACGCATCCGAGCATACCGCCTATAAAATCGGGCTGGATATTTTCAGAATTTTTGGTATAATATAATAGATTATGAATGTCGGTATTGCGGTCGTTAAATGCCGGAAAGAGAAAAGCGTGTTCCGGAGCTTCCACGATCCAGTCACGGATGCGGTTCTCGACACGTCCGGTCTCTGCGTTGTAACAAAGCCCTTCTTTGGATAATTTGACCGGACATATGCTGCATAATATGTGTTCGTAAACATAATCCGAAGAATCGTCCATATCAAGCCCATCGGATGATTTGCCCGGGACATCATATGATGCATGAATAAGTAATATAAGATAATTTTCGCCATATACATAATTATCGATGACCTTATTGTAGAAAAGTTCAAGCAGTTCATCATCCATAAGCTTGCAGGCACGGAGTTTCATAAGAAAATCCTGCGTTCCGCCGTCTGCTTCGGTGTCCGTCGGAAAAGCCATATTCAACATGTTCTTGCCAAGCGTTCCTGACATTGAATGACGGAAAAGCGAAAAATATTTAAAAATCTCCTCTTCCGGGAGCGAAAGAAATGCCTCGCGGAAAGTGGTGACCTTTGTCTTGTTACCGTCAACATAGCAGCCGCATATACGGGAAATGCAGCATTTATCGTTGGTAAAAAGTTTCTTGATTTCGGATATTTCTTTTTTGTTCATTATAATACAACCTCTTGTAAAAATTTGCTTATAAAATTATAAGCCTAAAAAAGATTTCTGGCAAGAAACAAATCTTCTTGATGACCGTGCATACTTTGGTGTAAAATAATAGAAAAGGAGGAACGATATATGGGATTTCTGGATGATTTGGCAAATGCGTTTGGGGAGGGAATAAAGGCATTCAGCGAGCAGATTGCAAAGAATGATGAAAGACTGCTTACATCATATTATGACATGATGACGGAGAATCTGGACCGCGCGGAGAAATCGGCACTAAGCGAAAGAAGGGGTGTCGATACGGAACAGGTAAAGCTGGCGGAGAATTTTGGACGAAGTCTTTCTCCCGAACAGTACAGCAGATTGCAGCAGCTGCTCAATTCCAAGGAAATACAGGATTATGAGCGTAAATTAGAGGAAATGCAGACCGAGAACAGAAAAAGGGAGAAACCGGATGTTTTATGCTCTCAGGATTGTTTTGTAAGTACGGAGCATTGTGAGGAATGCCGTATGAAACAGAAAGAAATTCTCGAGGCCATGTATCAGCTGGAACAGTTAGAACAGGCTGTCAATGACCCTGCCGCAATGCACGCAAGCATGGCGGACATATCAGGCGGTGTCAAATGCTGTATGTGTGGTGCACCCATAACAGCTCTTAGCGGAGAATGTCCTTATTGTGGGATGCCGTTCAGTCCTGTTTACAGCATGAGCAGGAGAAATCTGCCGGCAACATCATTGGAACGTGAGCGGCTTATGCTTGACGAAGCTGCCAAAGTATACAAATTATATATTGAATTCGGAGACTATATTCAGGAGGCCGGCAAGGACAAATCGGATGAGCGTATTGCAATGGCACCGGTGTATATGCAGAAATATCTGAGAAGGTTAATACAGTTTTCTTTAAATACGCGCAAGATGGGACCGATGGAGATAAGCAAGGGCGCAAGACACTATAGTATGTCTGTCAGCGAATACATAGGATCAATTATAGCAAGCGGCGGAGGTGACAATAAAGGAATCCTGCCGTGGTATTTAATCTGTGCCCAGGAGAACAGCCGGGCAATTGAGGAGCATACGGAAAGGGAGAGGGAAATTGACAGGAAAAATCATGAAATCCAGATGCAGGCCATGAGAAAGAAACATGAGATACAGATGGAGACCATGAAACGTCAGGAAAAGCTTCTGTTAAGCAATACACCGAAATATCAGGCAGGCGGCGGAGGAGGCGGATACCTTGGTTCGCGTTGCTGCGGAAACTGTACAAGTTATATGCCGGATCAGAATAAATGTGCACGTGATACATATAAGAACATAAGCGGTGCGGCTGATTATTGTGCTTATCATAATTACAGATAAGAGCGAAAGGAGAAGAACTAAATGGGTTTGATTAAGGCAGTTACATCAACGGTAACATCCACGATAGCGGAGATGTGGGAGGATTATATTTACTGTGATTCGATGAGCAACGATATTCTTATTCAGAAAGGCATTGCCAGAAAAGCGGGCGGAAATGAAAAGGCAGGCGGCAATGTCATAACGGACGGAAGCAGAATAGCGGTCAATGCAGGACAGTTCATGATTATCGTGGAAAATGGAAAAATTATCGATTTCACAGCTGAAGAAGGTGGATATATATATGATACCAAGACAGAACCGTCACTTTTCTGCGGAAGTTTTAAGGATGGACTTAAGGAAGCGGTAAATACTATTAAGGAACGTTTTAAATTCGGAGGACAGCCGGCCAATGACCAACGCGTGTATTTTATTAATACCAAGGAAATACTTGATAATAAATTCGGCTTTGGAAATATTCCGTTCCGTGATAATGAATTTAACATAAGCATTATGCTTCAGGGCTTCGGGGTATACAGCTTCAGAATAATAAATCCGCTTATTTTTTACAGAAACATAGGAGCCAATGTTGCGGACTCATATAGCAAAGGCCTGCTGGCAGGACAGATGAGGACGGAACTGCAGGGTGCACTTATGCCCGTTCTCGGAACAATATCGCAAAACGGCATGAGATATGACAGCCTTCCGCAGGAAAGTCAAAGAATTTTACAGGAACTTAAATCACAACTTAACGAAGAATGGAACGTCGGACGTGGAATAGAAATGACTGTGATTACATTCCAGTCAATCGCACCGGATGATGAAAGCAGAGATAAAATACGTGAATTTCAGGAATCAAGAGTTTATGCTGCTGACCATAATATGCTTGGCGCACGTATAGGGGCGGCGCAGGCCAATGCGATGGAGGATGCGGCGAAGAACCCGGGAGGCACAGTGGGTGCTGTTGCCGGTGTAGGAATGATTTCAAACAATATGGGCGTAAATGCGGGCGAACTTCTTAAACAGCCTTCAAAGCCACAGCCTCAGGAAAAATGGACATGTGAATGTGGAAATATAAATGAATATCCGTTCTGTCCTATGTGCGGCAGACCCAGGCCGGAGAAAAATCCTTATGTATGCGAACACTGCGGCACGGACTGGTCATTTATGGAAAAACAGCCAAAGTTCTGCCCTTCGTGCGGTAAACCCATGACTTAAATATTAAATGTTTATAAACTTGTTGACAATGATATATGCGCGTTCTATACTATTACATGTAGTAATGAATACTACGTGTTAAGGAGATTGATAATATGAATGCTTCGAAGGTTGCAATACTTGTTGATTCCGGATGTGATATCCCGGAAGAGTTCATAGAACAGAACGATATTAAGGTACTCAGACTTAAGGTTATGTATGGGGACACTGTATATTCCGACGGACTTGAACTGGATCCGATGGAGGTTTACAGACGTTTCCCGAATGAGATTCCTAAGACTTCCACACCGAATATGCAGGAAGTTCTGGATGTTGTTGATGAGATTAAGTCAGAGGGATATGAGAGTATTATTGCGGTTACGATTTCAAGCGGCTTAAGCGGAACATACAATACTGTGGCAATGACATTTAATAATGTTGAGGGCATCGATACATATGCTTTTGATTCCAGAAATATATCAATCGGCGCCGGACTTCTGGCGATGTGGGCTGCCAACCGTGCTAATGAAGGCATGAGTTTTAAGGATATAACAGAAGGACTTGAACGCAAGAAATACGATTCCAAAGTATTCTTTTACATGGATACATTGGATTATCTCCGCAAGGGAGGAAGAATTAATCCGGCAGTTGCCATTGTAGGTAAGGCATTGAATCTCAAGCCTATAATTTCCTGCAATGAGAAGGGTGTATATTACACCGTGGCGAAGATAAGAGGATCCCATAAGGGTCTCAGTAAGCTTACGGAAGTTGCGACGGAATTTGCTAACCGTGGAAAAGCCATGATTGCGCTTATGAATGGAGATGCTAAGGATGTTGCAGCGCAGGTAAAGTCTTTAATTACTGAACAGGTTCATAACAGCGAGATTGTTGTTGATAAACAAATCACTGCGTCAATGGCAGTGCATACCGGACCGGGTCTTATAGGAATCGGGGTCCTGCTTGAGGATTAGTTTTTTAACCCGGATGGTATTTTTAGGAAACTGATAGCGGATGTAACTTTATTTTTTACGGATATCTTTATGATATCCGTTTTTTAAATATAAGAATATTGCGGTAGGTATTTGCAGATGATACAATAATAAATAATACGGATGATCAGGCAAGGAGGATAATGATGAATAACAGTTACGGACATCAGATGGTTTCAACCAAAGCAAATACGCTGTATGCACTCAGTAAGGTTATTACCAAATCCAAAATCGAGAAGATGTATATTCTTCCGGTGGCTGAATATGAGAAAAACAGTGATGATATCATCGATGATATTGCAAAACGGTTTGGCGGGGATATGATCATTGTCAGAAGTTCATCATCCAAGGAGGACAGTTTCAAAACCTCAAATGCCGGACATTATGAGAGCGTAATGGGAATAAATTCTGCTGATCCGGAACAGGTACGGAAAGCGATTGCCAAAGTTATGCATTCTTATATGCAGGATAGTGAAGATATAGAAAATGAACAGATACTCGTGCAGCGTCAGGCGCAGAATGTGCATTACAGCGGTGTTATATTTACGAGGGATATTCAGGAAAACAGACCCTATTATCTGATCAATTATGATGATCAGGGGTCAACGGATTCCGTCACAAGCGGACGCGGCGGCAAGACCTTGTGGATACTCAAGAATACCGACATAACGGGAGTTGACGCACCGTGGGGTGCATTAATTGCAGCTGTGCAGGAAATAGAGCTTTTTCTTAACGGAATGGCACTTGATATAGAATTTGCGGTTAATTACTCCGGTGAAATAATTATTTTCCAGGTAAGACCGCTTGTCGCAAGTTACAAACACGGCAAGGAAATTGATGACAG
>OJNN01000990.1_pt1 | contig 10931 bp, 9 predicted proteins | sample 1597851 | NCBI WGS metagenome assembly OJNN01 (sample SAMN01915222, study PRJEB22387) | human gut metagenome | isolation source: stool | host: Homo sapiens | place: USA | reverse complement strand
CCACCATGGCGATGTTGGACTGGTCGTCGATGACGTGGCAGCGGCGCTCGGTGGAGATGGAGTATTTCTTGAGGAACTGGCGCATCTCGGCGTCGGTGGCGTCGCACTGGACGACAAAACTCTGGCCGTTCATCAGCTCCGGCGTCATAATGCCGTTTGGCGGTTCGGGCCAGTCCTGCGGTACGATGCAGAGCAGCGGCTCACGGAACAGCTCGGTCAGGTTGAACTCTTCGCGGCAGGTGGCGGACAGGAAGGCCAAGTCCACCTGACCGGTGCGCAGCCACTCCTTCACATCGTCGTAAGTACCCTGATAGACCTCGACTTCGATCTGGGGGTAGCTTGCCATGAAGCTCTTGAGGATCTGGGGCAGCAAGCCGGCGCAGACCGAGTTGAATGCACCCAGCTTCACCTTGCCCTTTTCCAGGCCATTGAGGCGGGCGATGCTCTGCTGCAGGGCCTCGTCGCTGTTGAGCACCGCCCGGATGGACGGGTAGAGCGAAGCGCCATAGCTGGTCATGGTCACGCCGTTTTTGCCGCGGTTGAATAAGGTAAAACCAAGCTCAGCCTCCATCACCGCGATGGCATGGCTGATGGCAGAGGGGGTCAGATGCAGCTGCTGGGCCGCTTTGTTAAAGCTGCCCTGACGTGCGACTGCATCGAAAATTTCGTAAGAAAACAGCGTCATGTCCCTAGCCTCCTTCCGTTTTTCAGTTCGGAGACGCCCGTTCTTCTGTGAATCTTTTTCACCTTGAGGATGTCTTGCATCAATTTTCTTTTTGAGTGTACTATCCTATCTCTGCTTTGTCAAGCATCCAAACCTTAATTTTGGACGTTGAGCCAAATTTCTGCTTTTGAAACGCCATTTATAAGGTATATTGCGCCCTTTTCCGTTCCAGTATTTTCCTGTTTCAAACAAAAAGACCGTCAGCCCTCCATCCCGGAAAGCCGTCGGTCTTCTGCGTTCTACAGATGTTTTTACTCGAGCACCAGCAGCAGGCTCATCTTGATGCGGCCCTGCGCCGTGACGCCGTGGAGACCGTTCTTGTCGAGGCGGAAGCTCTCGCCTGCGTTCAGCTCATAATTCTTCATGAATCTTCTTCATTTTTGTACCTCTGACCTCTAAAATTTTTGAAAAAATCAGATGATTTTTGATCCATGACTTGGTGGCGATTTGAGTGACCACAAAGGTAAATTTGATACACGGAAAGAAGAATGCCCACTCGTCTGAGGAGTTCTCAGGGGAGTGGGCAGTTCTGTATAATGGCATTTTGTATATGTCACTTGCCACTTTTAGCATGGAGGTTGCCATTTTTTGAGATGAAGTTGACACTTTTAGCATAGAGGTTGCCATTTAGGGAAAGAAGTTTCTGCTTTTTTATATGGCAAGTTTCCGCACTTTCCGCATTACTTTCCACACTTTCCGTACAACTCCGTGGTGCTGTCTGCGGTCTCTGGCGGCTGCTTTTCTCCACAAAGCATGACCTTGGCAGAGAAAACGCCATTCTGATGGGTAAATGTGCTTGCACCGCCGGTCTTTTCTGCAATATGCTGGACAGACTGGATGCCGATCCCGTTTTCCTTTCGCTTGGACGAGCGGAAGAGCCCGCTTTTTTCGTTGACTTCACCGTCAAATGCGTTTTCCACTTCGACCAAAAGAAGCCGCTCGGCATGGACATACGCGGTGACCTCGATCTTGCGCCGGGCGGGTGCGGTGCGCAGGCTGGCTTCGAATGCGTTTTCCAGAAGATTAGACAGCACCAGACACAGATCGATCTCGTCCACAGGAAGCACCTGTGGTAAGTCGAGTTTGGCACAAAAGGGAACACCCTCACGCTTTGCAAGGGCACAATAATAGCCGACAACACTGTCCGCTGCACGGTTTTCGCAGAAATTCATATCCAGATCCGGGATCCGGGAGACCGTTTTTGCAAGGTAAGCCTTCAGGTTATCCAGATCTCCTGCCTCGGCCAGTGCGGAGATCTGATTCAGCTGGTGGCGCATATCGTGCCGCGCCTGCCGGGCTTCTTCAATGGCGGCTTTCAGGCTTTCATAGCGCTGCTGCTGCATGGAAAGAAACTGATTTTCCTGCTGCAACCTTGCATTCCGGTTAAGGCTGTTTGCCATCAGCAGAAAGATTGCATTGAACATGAACATCAAAAACAAAAGCGCGATGCTCATAACGATGTAGACCTGCAAGACCCGGCCTGTCTGAAGTGTTATCTGGTAGCGCGGGACCATAAAAAGGTTTAGCAGGATGAACACCATCGGAAGCACCCAGAACACATACCACGTCTGCGCAAAATTGTCATCCTCCACCATTGCGCGCACTGAGTGGGTAGAAGGATAATAGGCTGCAGCAGCGGTCAGCCAGCAGATCACGTTATAAAAAATGCAGGCGCTAAAACAGAACCACGGCTTGTCCGGCGGCAGCTGCAGCCGGATCGTGATCGCCGTACCAACGGCGCGGGACAAGCTATTCAGGCACGCAAATACCGCGCAGACCGCCAGCGCGATGGTCCCGGATTTCCAGAGAGAGAGCCGCAGCGTTTTGAGATACAGGAAAATTGTCACAATCGTTATGAGCAGCAAGGGGAACGCGGTCGAGAGACCGAAATGATAGCAAAACAGCCCGCCGCCAAGGCAAAGCCCGAACAGCAGCGGCACCTCCCATACCGCAAGCTTTGCGGAAGACTGCTTCAGATAGGAGCGCACCGGAAAATACGCGAGCAGCAGGCCGGGAAACACAACGGTAAGCTCCAGGATCGGGCGCAGAACATCCTTCAACCCACACGCCCCCTTTGCAGCAGAAATTCCATAAACGCCTGTCGGGCGGCTTTCAAAAGCTCCTGACTGACATAGACCTGGCTGCCGTCCGTCATACAGAAGGCGGCATCCTGAAAATCGGCAGCATTCTCCATATTGATGATCGTACCGCGGCCACAAACAAAAAAGCGCGGGTCCTTTTTGAGCGGCTCTGTGAACGCCTTGAAACTCTGGCGCATGGCAAGCGTTTTGCCGGCAGTGGTGCGGATATTGATGATGTGGGCGAAATGCTCGGCGGATATGATATCACGATAGCGCAAATGGATGTCGCTGCCATCCACCTTCACCGTCAAAACCGGCTCCGGGCGGGGGAGTTTTGCGAGCATTTCATCCAACAGACCGGACAACTCGGCCTCTGAAAAGGGCTTGACCAAATAATGAAATGCCCGTACCTGAAACCCCTCGAGTGCATGGTCTGTCGAGGTGGTGGTAAAAACCAGAAGACAGTCTGCGTCTGTTTTCCGAAGTTCCTTTGCCGCGTCCATGCCGCTTAAACCATCCATGTAAATATCCAAAAATGCGGCGGTAAAGCGCTGCGCTTCTTCTGCCGCCAGAAAAGCTTCTCCGCTGTCAAATTCTAAAAGCTCTGCTTCTGTACCGCGCTGGCGCAGCTGCCGTGCCAAGCGCTCCTTCAGCAGCGTGCGCTCCGTACCAAGGTCATCGACGATCGCAAATCTCATGCTGTACCAAGAAGCTATTGTTATAGCTTCCAACCTCCTTTATAAACTCTTTCATCCTGATTATAGCACAGTTGCCCGGTTCTGTCGCAGCAGAAAACGGGATTTCGTGACGGAAACCGGGCTTTCGTGCCAAACAGCTTGAAACAGCCGTATCCGCCCGTATACTAGAGACAGAGAACCTCAACAACGGCAGAAGGAAGGAGGGTCGCTGTGTATCGAATCGCCGTGCTGACAAACAGCAGGGCGCAGGAAGCTTTTTGGGCAGAGCAGATCTTGCAGTTCTGCGCCGAGCATTGTTTATTTCCCCAAATGGACTGTTACCACGATCAGGAAAGCTTTTTTGAAGCCGCGCGCTGCGAGCCGCTGACAAATGCCGTGATCGCCCTGCCGGGGGTGGATGGATTGAATGCAGTAGAGCATCTGCGCGCGCTTTGTCCCCAAACACGCGTTATCTGGTGCAGCGATCTGAATTTTTCGCTCCATGCCTTCCGGCTGCGTGCAGACTACTTTCTGCTGGAGCCAGTGACCGAAGCCGCTTTGCGGCAGGGTTTTTGCATCTGGCTGGATCAAAAAAATCCGGCAGAGCAGCGCCGACCTGACCGCAACGAACACAACAAGGAGAACGACTTATGAAAAAGAGAAAGATCATCCACTCTGCGTTGAGCTTGTCGCTGACCGCAGCATTGTGCCTTTCCATGGCCGCCTGCGGCGGAACGCAGACGCCCGCAGACAGTGTCGCCGCTTCTCAGCCCTCTGCACCGTCCGCCGTGGTGCAGCCCTCTGCTGCGGAGACGACCTCTGCGGCACTGCCTGTGAAGGCCTTGAACCCCAAGCAGGTGGAGGAAAACCCCTACATGGCCAAGAGCGATGCAAACATTCATCACGACGGCTACAACACAGATTCAACGGATGAGATCCTGCCGCTTGCGATCTATCCCGAGATCAACGTTTCCTATGAGACAACGAATGCAAATGCTTCTCCCGCTATCTATTTTGACAGCTACGGCCATGCCGTTGTGCCGCTGCTGGGCGGCATCGCCATCCGCGACCTGAACGCCGAAGAAACAAAAACGCTCGGCTATTTCTCGCCAAAGAAGCATGACGGCGGCGGTTACGTTATCCAGAGCTCCTATACCTTCATGGACGCGTCCAACCGCATCGTCTGCCCCACGAGCAACAACCATGTGCTGATGCTCCGTGCAACAGATGAAAACGGCAATGTGCTGCCCGAATTTGAGAAGGTGCTGGACATTGATATCAAGGCTGCCGCCGAAGCCGCGCTTGGAAAAGAGCTGACGCAGAATCTTTTGTCCGTGGTCTTTGATTATGACGGAAACCTCTGGTTTGCAACGGGCGGCTTCCGCATTTATCCGCAGCGCCAGCAGCAGGGCGTCATCGGCTATATTGCCCGTTCTGCCATTGATGCGATCCTGAATGGCGAGCAGACAGACCTTTCAAAGGCTGTCTTTGTCTACGAGCTGACCCCCGGCGAGGGTGCCGAGAACGGCATCGCCGCCTCCAAGGACGGTGCGGTGATCCTCACCAACCAGAACTGCTATCTTCTGCGTGCAGAAGAAGGCGTAGACGTTGTGTGGTGCACGCCCTATGAGAGCGCGGGTGCAAAGGTGAGCGGCGAAGGCGATAAGACCACCGGCGGCGGTCTTGCATGGGGCGGCGGCTGCTCTCCCACACTGACACCGAACCTTGTGCTGTTCACCGACAATCAGGATATCGTAAACCTTCTTGCGCTCGATATGAAGACCGGCGAGGTCGTGGCAAGCGCCCCGGTGCTGGATGACCTGCCCGAGGGCTATCAGGTAGCCGTTGAGAACTCTGCCATCGTCTATGACGACGGCAATGGCACCGTCAGCACCATCGTCTGCAACTGGTTTGGCGCGGGCAATGCAGGTCTGGCGGACCCCAACAACGACTCCTCCATCCAGAGCTACGCCAATATTTACGACCAGAACTGGCTCATGAAGGGCAACGTTATGATCGCCCCCGGCATCGAGCGCATGGACACCGTAAAGACCGCAAACGGCTACGAGATGAAGAGCATCTGGAGCCGGAACGACCTGAGCGACACTTCCATCCTGAAGCTTTCCACCGCAACGGGCTATATCTACGGCTATGTGCAGGATGTGACCACCGGGATGTGGCAGTACATCATTCTGGATTTTGAAACTGGCGAGACTGTTTTCACGATGGATGTTTCCAACAAGTACGGCTATAACAACATGGCCATTGGAATGTATGCCGGCAACAGCGGCAATGCGCTCTACTGCCCGACAGGCTATCTGGAACTGCTTCGTCTGCAGGACCGGTTTGTTTATCTGCCCGAAATGCCCTACCGCAAGGTCGATCTTGATCAGGCAGCAAGAAATGTCCTCTCGCAGGAACAGTTTGCGCAGGACGGCGGCGAAGGCACCGTTGCAAGCTGGCGCAACACTGTGACCGTCCGCAACGTACATCCCAACACCACGGTAGCTTTCCGCATGAATAACCTGTCCGGCAGCACCTCCGGTCTGACCCTCTACGCCTATGGCGTGGACGGCAAGCTAGCAAAGGTCGATCCTGCACTGTGGTCGATCACAGACGAGGACGGCAAGGCTGTAACGGAACTTACCGCCGGTACGCTCTATGAGCTGCGCGTGACCGTCGCCGATGGCGGCGCTCTTGACCTGAGCGAGACGGAAAAGGAGATCAGGCTCTCCGTTGTACTCGGAAAATAAACATAAAACGCCCGCCCACCGTGTCCAAATCTCCACGGTGAGCGGGCGTTCCGCTTCCTTTTGAAGGCAGACCGCAAAGCCTATCAAGATCAAAAGCAGGTTCAAAAGCTGGGAAACCAGCGTGGCGATGGCAGCACCGGTAACGCCCATAGCGGGGGCACCCAGCTTTCCGAAGATGAGCAGATAGTTCAGCCCGATGTTCGCCGCTACCGCGCCAAAACTTGCCCAAAAGGGGACAGCGGCGTGTTCCTTGCAGCGCAGCCATGCGGACAGGACGGTGCTGACCGCCATGGGCAGATAAGAGAACGCCACGATGCGGAAGTACCCCGCCCCCACACGGAGGATGGCGTCATCTGCCGTATAAAGTCCCAAGACCTGCGCCGGGAAGCCCCCTGCCGTCAGCAGAAACAGTGCTGCCAACACACCCCCGCAGACAAGGCTTACATCCAAACTGCGCCACGCCTCGGTGTACTCCTCCGCACCCAGAAACTGTGCGATCAGAATACCGGCAACCGTGCCGACTGCGCCGGACATCACGGAGAAAATAAGAGTGAAGTTACTGCACAGTCCCACGGCTGCAATACCGGCTTCGCCCAGCTGCCCAATCATGATCTAATCCACGATAGAAAAGGAGGCTTGCAGCATTCCCTGTAAGGTGACCGGAATGGCGATTTTGCAAAGGGTCCTCATAAAGTCTGACATGGCAGCCTCCTTGTGCTTTCCCGTTCCACCAGCTCCACCGGCAGAACGATGCCGGCATCGCAGGGGGTGCCGTCCCGCAGGGCTTCAAGGCGGCGGATGGCAGTCCTTGCCCGGAGCGCCGCATCCTGATGAATGGTGGTCAGAGCGGGAACGCTTTCCCGGCTTGCCAGTGTATCATCAAAGCCAATGATCTGCACATCCTCCGGGACGCGGATGCCCTGTCCCTGCAAAAATCGCATAAATTCCAGCGCATAGTGGTCGGACACCGCAAATACCGCCGTGATTTTTTCAGAAAAAAGGCGGGGAAGGTTCTCACTGTAAAACGCCATTCTCTCCCTTGCCGCAGCAGGGACCTGCCAGAATAAAGTTTCTCCCGGCGCAAAGGCGCTGCGGAAACCGTCTATCCGCTCCTTGTCCATTATACCGTTTTTTATCAGTACATTCCACTACTTTATGCAGTCACATGGGTGGCATTCTCTTTCACCGAATTGATCGTATCCATCAGTTCACTCCCTGTTTTGCCATCAAACAGGCGGGTAAACAGGATGGGTTGGTCAAAGGGTGGTTTCATCAGCACCGCTTTGCTTTCCACATAACCGTTCTGCTCGATGTAATGAATGATCTTCTGCACGAACGCGATCTGCTTTGCATTCAGCGATTCGTCGTTGATAAATTTTGAAAATGCCTGCATGGCAGCATCGTGGTCCAGCTTTGCCACTTTACGCACCAGCAGACCAAAGGGTGTATCCCGAAACTCCCGTGCATAGTCCTCTTTGCTGCCCAGCTCACAGGTAAAGATATGTTCCAGCTCGGTATAGTCGCCCCGGGAAAGCGGAATGTTCTGGGTCAACTTGTGGATGGCCAGCGTATCGCTGCGGTGCTCCATGATGTAGCGGTTCACACGTTCCCGGTACTCGCCGAAATCGTAGCCGGAATCCAGCGCTTTGCCCTCGGTCTGTTCCAGTACCGGGTCGGCAAGGGCCGTGTAGACAGGCTTTTGCCCCTCGCCGCCCTCCACCAGAAACTTGATAAGCTCCCGCAGTTCCTGCCGCATTTCCTCAAAGCGGAGCAGATCATGCGAGGTCAAAAATTCGTCTGTCTGCACCTCCCGGATGAGGGGCAGCTTTGCCTGCACCTGCGGGATGGTAGCCTTTCCTTCCAGCATTGCCGCTGTATTGCGCAGCTGTTTCTGGGCGCGGCCCAGCCCCGGCAGACCTTCCAGTTCACAGAGCAGCAAGCCATACACAAAGTTATCGAACCGCTTGGCGGCCTCGTCCTTATCGTCCAGCGAGATGAGCGGTGCCACCTCTTTCATCAGCGTCCCCTTGTCCGTTTCGGTCAGGCTGACAAAGGCTTCCGGCTTTTGATAGTGTTCCACGGCCTGTCGGTGCAGCCGCACGGATACCAGCTCCGGGTTCAGCGCTCCCACTTCGGCACGGCAGGTTTCTGTTAAAATTTTACGCCAGTTCTGGTATTTTTCGTCCCCATAGGCTCCATCCTGCAGCGCGGCGGCAATGCGCACCTGCTTGCAGAAAATGCTCTCGGACAGGCTTTTGGTGTCCGCGCTCTCGTAGCCGTTGGGTTTCTGACGGAAAAATTCAAAGTTGCCGCAGTAGTCAAAAATCAGAAACCGCCGTTTGCCCGTATATTCGCCGTCGATGGCATCCACGCAGGCAAGGGATGGGCAGAGCCGCGTACCACGGCCGATCATCTGCCAGAACTTCGTTTTGCTGCGTACTTTTTTGAAGAACACCAGATTCACGCACTCCGGCACATCGATGCCCGTGTCCATCATATCCACCGAGACCGCAATAAACGGCGGCTTGTCCGGCTGTTTGAAGTCGTCAATGATGGACTGTGCATAGGCGTCGTCGCAGACCACCCGCTGGATGAATCCCGGGTACTGGGTCTCCAGCTGCGGGTAGAGCTTGCCAAAACGTTCCCGGATAAACTCCGCGTGGCGCTTGTTCTGGGCAAAGATGATGGTCTTGCCGATGCGGTCGCCGCCTGCCGTCTGGATGCCCCGTTCCATCAGGTCTTGCAGCACCGTGTCCACGGTGTTGGCGTTGAAGATGAACTTATTCAGCTTTTCGGATGGGATAAAGGTGGGCAGGGTGTCGTCCTCGGCAAAATCGTCCTCGTAGCGGGCCTTATCCTCCGGTGAAAGCTGGTCGTAGTGGATGCCCTCTTCTGTGAATTTCGTCTTGACCTCGTAGTTGTAGTAAGGCACCAGCACATGGTCGGTGTAGACCGCCGTGTCGTAATCGTAGGCGTAGGTGGGGATGCCGTGCTCCATCTCGAAAAAGTCGTAGGTGTTGCGGTCCACGTCGGTTTTCGGGGTGGCGGTCAAGCCCACCAGAACCGCATCGAAATAATCAAAAATAGCGCGGTATTTCTTGAAAATGCTGCGGTGGCTCTCGTCCACGATGATAAGGTCAAAGTGGGCGGGCGAAAACAGCGGCACGCCGTCCTTGGTCTTGGCGTTGTCGATGGCGTTGAGCATGGTGGGATAGGTGGAAAACACGATGCGCGCGGCCTTATCGTCCTTGGAGGAGCAGAGGTTGCAAAGCGACTGGTCGGGCAGATACTTCTTAAAGTCGTCCTTTGCCTGCTTGACCAGCGCGGTGCGGTCCGCCAGAAAGAGCACGTTGGTCACATGACCGCCCCGGCTCAGCACATCGGTCAGGCTGGATGCGGTGCGGGTCTTGCCTGTGCCCGTTGCCATGACCAGCAGATTGCGCCGGAAGCCCTGCGCGATGTGGGCGCAGACAGCCCGGATGGCGTTTTTCTGATAGTAGCGGTCGGTGATTTTATCGTCAATTTCGATGGTGTCCAGCGGTTTTTTCTCGGTGCGGCGGTTCATCAGCTTCTGCAAGTCGTCCTTGCAGAACACCCCGCTCACGGCACGCTGCGGGCCGCTCTGCTCATCCCAGAAATAGGTGGTGTAGCCGTTGGTGGTAAACAGCATCGGACGGCGGCCAAACTTCTGCTCCAGACAGTCTGCATAAAGCTGAGCCTGCTTGCGCCCGATGTTGGGGTCTTTGGTGCTGCGCTTGGCTTCAATGACCGCCAGCGGCAAGCCGTCCTTGCCCATCAGCACATAGTCCGCATAGCCCTTCTGCCCCAGCACGCCGTTCATGTTGTCCACTTCGTACTCGGTGCGCACATCGGCGTCCGGCCCGGTGAACTTCCAGCCCATGGCCTTGAGGTCGATGTCGATGATCTTCTGCCGCGTCTCGGCCTCGGTCAGGTCGGCGGCGGTGAAACTGCGGCTCTGCTGGTTCTGCTGTTTGCTGGCCGTGTACGCCGCCGAAAGGCTCTCCACCTGCTTGCGCAACGCTTCCAGCTCGGCATCTTTCTGGGTCAGCAGGCTTTCCTGCTCCCGGATTTTCTTTTCGTCCAGCGTTACCTTTTCGCCGGGGATGGCTGTTTCATCAAAGGAGCGCTCCACATAGTCCGTGCCGTAGCAGTAATCCACCCACTGGATGAAATCGAACAGCCCCCGCAGGCTGAACACTGCATCCGCCGCCGACACACTATGCCCCGTATGTACCGCCAGATTGCCCGCCTTCACGATGCTGGGCAGCACGCTCCACACATTGCGGTCCACCGCGAACCGGAAACTCGGCTCGTGCAGCAGGGATTGCAGGTTGTCCTTGTAGGGCATCGTGATGGTTTTGTCTGCCGCATACACCCACTTCACCGCCAGCTCCAACGCCTTCCGGCGCCCCACCGCGCACATCGCCGGGGAGGTGGAGAACACTTTCTCGGCCTCGATGGCAGCAGATGCGAAGAGGGAGTATTCGGGGCGGGTGGAGAGATAGGAGAAGTTGGACATGGGGAGGGCTCCTTTCGATTAATTTATCTTCTTTGTGCAACTAGCTGTGTCATGACAAATTCACCATATTTTGTAAGAGACCAATACGTCTGATCAGAGTGCTTTTTTTCGCAAGCTGTCTGTCATCCCAAAGCTGCCTTTCCGCATCGATCTTTC
>OJNN01000965.1_pt1 | contig 11062 bp, 9 predicted proteins | sample 1597851 | NCBI WGS metagenome assembly OJNN01 (sample SAMN01915222, study PRJEB22387) | human gut metagenome | isolation source: stool | host: Homo sapiens | place: USA | reverse complement strand
TTCGAAGTTACACAGCGGGGAAACGAGCGGAAGCGTCCACTGGTTGGTAATGTCAATACTGTTCATATAAAAAAGAGAATATTTAATTCACAATTATCTGTCATGATAGAAAGGAGCGAGGCGGCATGAGTGCATATGTTGAGTTTAAGGATGTTAAGAAAATATATAAGACCGGCGAGGTTGAGATCCATGCTCTGCGGGATGTGAACTTCGAGATTGAAAAAGGAGAATTCTGTGTCATTGTTGGAGCGTCAGGAGCGGGAAAGACAACGATTCTGAATATCCTGGGCGGAATGGACACGCTGTCCGGCGGCAGTGTATATCTGGACGGAAAAGAAATCTCCGGGCTGAACAAGCGGCAGCTTACGGCATACAGGAGATATGATGTAGGATTTGTATTTCAGTTCTATAATCTGGTGCAGAATCTGACGGCACTGGAAAATGTAGAGCTTGCGGCACAGATCTGTAAGGACCCGTTAGATGCGGCAACGGTATTAAAGCAGGTAGGGCTTGAGGATCGTATGGCAAATTTCCCTGCACAGTTATCCGGTGGAGAGCAGCAGCGGGTAGCGATCGCCAGAGCACTTGCAAAGAATCCGAAGCTGCTTTTATGTGATGAACCGACCGGTGCGCTGGACTATAATACAGGAAAATCCGTACTCAAATTGCTTCAGGATACCTGTAGGAACACCGGAACTACGGTTATCGTTATCACACATAATCAGGCACTTACAGCAATGGCAGATCGTGTGATCACAGTTAAGAGCGGAACAGTAGAGAAGGTTGTTCTGAATGATAACATTAAAAATGTAGAAGATCTGGAATGGTAGGTATGTCTTATGAAATCAATGATGCGTCGTACGACATTTCGAGAAATTAAAAACAGTTTTGGACGGTTTGCAGCGATTCTCGCGATCATAGCGTTAGGTGTTGGTTTCTTTTCAGGCCTGAAGATGACCAAGCCGGCTATGGTAAAGACGATTACGGATTTCCTCAGTGATTCGGAATTCTATGATCTGCATCTGGTGTCTACGCTTGGCTATACAGATGAGGATGTGGAAGCATTTGCGGGTGAGGATGATGTCCGGTATGCAGAGGGCAGCTATTCATTTGATGTGCTTTATGATGGTATGGGTGATAATGAACGTGCACTCAAAACCTTGTCATTGCCGGAGCATGTGAATGACATCCGTCTGGTGGATGGCAGACTGCCGGAAGCGGATGATGAATGCGTAGTGGATGACAAGCTGACAGATGTGAGAATCGGTGATGTCATTACCGTGGCAGATACGAATGGTGATGCCACTGAGACAAAGCTCCGCTATAGGAAATTTACGGTTACTGGAACCGTACAGTCCTCCCTTTATATTAATTTTGAACGTGGAACGACTACTCTCGGGACCGGTAAATTAAGTGGATTTGTATATATGAAGCCGGAAGCATTTGACTGTGAATGCTACACTGACGTCTATGTCAGGTTTGATCAGGACTATGCGTTATACGATGATGCGTACGATACCTATATGGACGAGAAAAAGGATGCCTGGGATGCTATCTGTCATGACCGTGTTACGAAACGATATCAGGCGCTTTTGATGCAGACCGGGCTTACCGAAGATATGGTTGCCGGCGTAACCATAGATGACGCACCGGATGTCAGTTATTATATTCTTGGCAGGGAGACGAATGTCGGTTATGTCTGTTTTGAGAGTGATTCCGATATCGTGGATGGTGTAGCAAAGGTATTTCCGGTGTTCTTTGTATTGGTTGCTGTGCTTGTCTGTATGACGACGATGAATCGTATGGTCGAGGAACAGCGAACAATGATCGGAATGCTAAAGGCACTTGGATACAGTGAGCATACGATCATGAGCAAATATATGATCTATTCAGGGCTGGCAGCAGTTATCGGATGTATAGGAGGCTTTTTTGCAGGAACGTATGCATTCCCACGGGTAATCTGGAAAGCATATCATATGATGTATCTGAATATTAGCTTAAAATATATTGTAGACTGGAAGCTGGCAGGAATTGCTATGCTGGTATCTCTGGCATGTTCGGTAGGAACGACATGGTTTACCTGCCGGTATGAGCTGTCGGAGACTGCGGCAGGTCTGATGCGGCCGAAGGCACCGAAGGCGGGCAAACGTGTATTCCTTGAGAAAATATCATTTGTATGGAAACGATTAAAATTTCTGCATAAGGTATCGGTTCGAAATATCTTTCGGTATAAGAAGCGTTTCTTTATGATGGTAATAGGAATCAGCGGATGCACAGCCCTGCTTCTGACCGGATTTGGTATCAATGATTCGATCGCCGGCTTTGCAGATCGTCAGTATGATGAGATCCAGATCTTAGACGGAACGATGACCCTTGCAGAGAGTGTTGATGATGTAAAGAAAACGAATGCAGCTTCTGAGGAAAATCAGAAGGATCAGCAGGAAGCAACGCAGATGGGTTCGGAATCAGCGGCAGCCGGTGATCTGTATGATAAATTAGACAAATATATGCAGGACTATGATTTTGTTGGTGAGACAAGCTGGGATCTGATAGAGTCCGATGGCATTAAGAGCATTAATCTAGTTATTATGAAAGAACCGGAGCATTCGGACAAATATATGGATTTTCACAACAGTAAGAATGAGAAGGTCGCATATCCGGGCAAGGATGAGGCGGTTATCAACAGTGCTTTGGCAACCCGGTATGATCTGTCCGTTGGAGATACCATTACGATCCGAAACAGTGATATGAAAGAGATCAAGGCAAAGATTTCCGGCATCTTTGAAAATTATGTATATAATTATGTATATCTGTCGCCGGAAACATACATGGATCAGATGGGAGAAGCTCCGGTATATCATTCCGTCTATTTCAATCTGAAGCCTGATATGGATGCACATGAAGTGGCTGCCGATCTTATGAAAGAAAATGTAGTTTCTGCAGTAGTCGTGAATGGAGATATGCGCGAACGTATCAGCAATATGATGAAGAGTCTGGACTATATCGTTCTGGTCGTTATCCTGTCGGCGGCAGCACTGGCATTTATCGTGCTGTATAACCTGACAAATATCAATATTACAGAACGAATCCGGGAGATTGCAACAGTAAAGGTGCTTGGATTTTTCAGAAATGAAACCTCGTCTTATGTGTTCCGTGAGAATTGGGTGTTGACAGCAATCGGAATTACAGTCGGTCTGGTGATCGGAGTATTCCTGCATAGCTTTGTTATGGATCAGATTCGTGTGGATATGGTTTCATTTGACACTTACATTTCACCGCTTAGTTATGTGTACAGCATTATCCTGACGTTTGCTTTTAATGGCTGTGTCAACCTGTTCATGTCGGTGAGACTGGAGCGGATCAATATGGCGGAGTCCTTGAAGTCTGTGGATTAAAGCGGATAAGATAAAAAATGCAAAGAACATATTGTATCGGGTTCTGTGTTGATACCATATGTTATAAGAAAACTGCAGGTGTACAGAGTGATTGCAGGCAGCAATATATATATGAAATGGCAGGAGGAAGAAAAAATGACAGTTACAAATGATATTAAGTACATCGGTGTGAATGACCATGAGATCGATCTGTTTGAGGGACAGTATATTGTGCCAAATGGCATGGCATATAATTCTTATGTGATCATGGATGAGAAGATTGCCGTTATGGATACGGTGGATCAGAATTTTACAGATGAATGGTTTGCAAAGCTGGAAACGGAGCTTGCAGGCCGGACACCGGATTACATCGTGGTTCAGCATATGGAGCCGGATCATTCGGCGAATCTTGCAAATTTCATGGAGAAGTATCCGACAGCAACAGTTGTTGCAACAGCGGTAGCATTTAACATGATGAAGAACTTCTTTGGAAAAGATTATGCTGATAGAAGAATGATGGTGAAAGAGGGAGATACCTTATCACTTGGAAAGCATGAGCTGACATTTGTCATGGCTCCGATGGTACACTGGCCGGAGGTTATGATGACCTATGACAGCACAGATAAGGTATTATTCTCCGCGGACGGCTTCGGCAAATTCGGAGCCTTGGATGTAGAGGAGGACTGGGCATGTGAGGCTCGCCGTTACTACATCGGAATCGTAGGAAAGTTCGGTGCACAGGTTCAGGCATTGTTGAAGAAGGCAGCAGGACTGGATATCCAAATCATCTGTCCGCTTCATGGACCGGTTCTGACAGAGAATCTCGGATATTATATCGGTTTATATGATACATGGTCATCTTATGGAGTAGAAACGGATGGTGTAGTGATCGCTTACACATCTGTCTATGGACATACAAAAGAAGCAGCAGAGCTTCTTGCAAAGAAGCTGACTGAAAAGGGATGTCCAAAGGTAGCAGTCAATGACCTTGCCCGCTGTGATATGGCAGAGGCAGTAGAGGATGCGTTCCGTTATGGCAAACTGGTGCTTGCAACAACGACCTATAACGGTGACATTTTCCCATTTATGAGAGAGTTCATCAATCACCTGACAGAGCGTAATTTCCAGAACCGCACGATCGGTCTGATCGAGAATGGCGCATGGGCTCCAATGGCTGCAAAGGTTATGAAGGGTATGTTTGAAAACAGCAAGAATCTGACATTTACTGATACAACAGTTCAGATCAAGGCGGCATTAAATGACGCAAGCCTTGCACAGATCGATGCACTGGCAGATGAACTGTGTAAATAATCGATTCTTATATAGAAGTATTGTTCTACCACTATGATAAAGAGGTCGTACATATAAATGACAGAATGGAGAAACTATGAGTCTGGTAAAAATCTGTGGAATCACAGAAGAACAGGAAGTTGAATATGTAAATGAAGCCGGCGTGGATTTTATGGGAATGGTGATGTTCTTTCCGAAAAGCAAGCGGAATATCACAGTAGAAAAAGCATCTTCCCTTATAAAAAAGCTGAACCCTGCGGTCACATCCGTAGCGGTAACGGTAGAACCGACGCTCGATCAGATCCGGGAGATCGAAGCTGCCGGAATCCAGATGATCCAGATTCATGGGGATATCAGCGAGGAACTGCTGCAGGAGATCCATATTCCTGTTATCAAAGCATTTAATGTACATGATCTGTCTTCTTATGAGAAATATCATCAGGCTGATATAGTAAAAGGATATATCTTTGATGCACAGACACCGGGCAGTGGGAAGGCCTTTGACTGGTCTGTACTTTCCGATATTCCACATGATGAGAAGTTTGCCCTTCTTGCCGGAGGTTTAAATCCTGACAATGTGGCAGAGGCATTTGCCGCAACTCATGTGGATGGTGCAGACACCAGCTCCGGTGTGGAGAATGACACCGGAATCGGCAAAGACCGGGAGAAGATCCTGAGATTTGTGGAGAATGTGAAGAATCTGTAGAAGATGTATTATTTCAGGCACTCTGTGGGCAGTGATACGTTTTTGAGCAGACATTGGTTATTTTCATTGACTGCTTGAAAGGTATCATGCTTATAGGGTGCTGTTTTATTGTGCGATTCGCAGCAATGCTTTTCGTACGTCATCCAGATAATTTCTTCCGACCGTCTGGGTTTGTTTATTTGCAAGATAGATCGTGGAGCCGGATAATGAGGTGACATGATTTATATTGACAATGCAGGACTTGTGACACCGTATAAATGGTTCGGGCAGATGCTGTTCCATGTTTTTCAGCGAGGTTCGTTCTGTGTATAAGCCGGAAGCTGTTGTGATACAGCAGTCATGCCCCAACCTGCTTATGGAAATGATATCATTGAACGGAATCCGTGTGATGTTATTGTCCTTATGCAGGCAATAATAGTCTGAAGAATGCAGTGAAATATACTGATCCAGGCAACGTTCGATTGCTTCAGGTGAAACAGGTTTTAATAAATAGTTGATCGCCTGTGCCTGATATCCGTCAAAGACATATTCACGGAAGGCTGTAAGAAAAATAATATCTCCTTGATATCCGTTTTTCCTTAATTGTGTACAGATATCGATTCCATTTTTGATGTGATCATCGGCAGGTATATTCGTGTCAGCATTTTTCAGTTCAATATCGGAAAACAGCAAATTACAATCTTTCATAAATGCTGATCCTAAAATAGAAGTTTCATCGTGAAACCATTTGACAGAAACAGCATATTCTTTTTTCTCAGCCCAGTTATGTATAACTTCCGCTAATTGTTTATAATGTTTTGGAGTGTCCTCCAGTACAGCGATATTTATATTCATCCGATTGGTTCATCCTTTCATTTAAGTGGCAATAATATCTGGATCATAAAGGTATCCGTCGTTGGTTGAATGTTAAAAATACCGTTATGATCGTTTACAATACTTTGGATTCTCGACAGCCCCAATCCATGTTCGGGTGCATCCTCTATGGTTTTCGTTGATAGGAAATGATTCTTCTTATCTATTCTGTAATATCCATTTGTCCGGTTGCTTATGGCGATGGAAAGCATATTCTGAAATGGTTTCATCGAAAAATCAATCGAGCGTTGTTCTGTTTCCGGAAGCTGTTCACATGCTTCGATGGCATTGTCAAATAAATTACCAAGTAAGGAACATAATTCAATATCTGATAGCGGAATGCTGTCCGGCAGAAATACCGAGTATTCAACCTGAATCTGTGCAGATTTACATTGGATCAGTTTATTTGTGAGGATGCTGTCTACCGTGGAGTTGCCGCTCGCAAGAATGTAGTGGTTGTTATTTACGGTTGCGGTCAGGTCCCGGATAAATGCCGCTGCTTCCGGATATGCATGATTTACCATCAGGGCGTGAAGGGTGTCCAGATGATTGCTGATGTCGTGCTTCAGATAGCGAAGCTCTGATATGGAGCTGATGATCTGGTCGTATTGCTTACGCTCCATTTCTGATAGGAGCTGTTGCCTGGACAACTGGATATTTTTCTCACGTTCTATGCCGAGATGGTACAGGTATATTGTCAGGGAGACAAATAAGATCAAGATCAGGAAACAGATGGCAGACAGAAGATCTGCATAGGTTTCCGGGCTTCCGGTATGGATATTTACCTGACCGGCAACGATAAGATTTTCAATCACGATGCATAAGACTGACAACAGAACGAAGATTATTTTTTCTGTTCGTGAGAGCTTGAAGGCTCTGGATGAGAAACAGAGCAGAATGGATGTCAATACCGTAAGGGTCAGAAGATACAGGATCGTAACCGAGCTTTGTACTGCATGATCCGTCAGCATCCCATCGGCATCTGTGTGCAGCCATTCTACAGGGAATATGGTCGCTGTGAATTTGGAAGCAAGTTCTACTATGCAGAATATAACGACCCAGAACAGATTGCTGATCTGGAACGTAAAGAATATACAGGTATACAGGTAATGTAAGACCAATAGTATAGTCAGGGATTTGATGATAACGGGAGCCTGCATGACATCCAGCAATAAGGCACATTCTGTCAATATGAGAACCGACAGGATCTGTAACAGATAAGAATATCTGAAGCTTCGCCGGTTTAATTTTCCATTTGCAAGTATCAGGAAAAGAAATGATACCCAGATATTTATAATAAATTCTGCAATATAGTCACTCAAAAATATCCCCTCGCATTCCCATATCGTTTGTGTTCATTTTCGATAAATCTACACTTCTACAATATTTATTGTAACATACCAGCCTTTGCTGTGAAGACTATAATTTCATTTCCGTATGTTGTTTGCATCCGGCAGGATGTTGTTTGCGCCGGCGTGCCTTGAACAGGGGAATGTGGATGGTATGATGATGAAAGATCATTTACTTGCAAGGGATGATCTTTCGGGTGTACGGGGTGAGAGGTGGCTGCAAAATCATTTACTTGCATGGTTATTTAGGAAGGAGGGCATATCTATGATATTCGGACATGTATTAAAGAAACACATAAGCATGAATCCTGTCATATCCGGGTTGTTATTGTTAGGCGTTGTCATATGTGTATATTGCATCAGTATCATGCTGGGGTTGGCAGTTGGACAGTATCAGTTGGCTACCTGCAGCAATACGGAAGCATCTCTGACGATCGATATAGACGGGAAAAACGGTGTAAATATGGATGAGTTGTCTGCATATCTGAACAGCATTTCAAAGAAAGGCATGGTAAATGTATTATATTTCACAAGATTGGAAAGTAAAAAAATATTGGTAGGCTGGGATGGAACAAAAGGAAACAATTGGTTTCCAATCACTTCAGGAAATTTTTTTAACAAAGAGGAACAGGCAGCAGGTGAATATGTTGGTTTTGTATCTGATAATATGAAAAATGCAATAGCCGGAAGTGGAAGTTTTGAGGCAGGAGAGCATACATATGAAGTAATTGGTATGGGCTGGATCGTTCCATGGTCCTTCGCTTCAGCCAGATCATCACAGTCACAGATCGACATTTTAGGGGAAGAAGCCGGTGAGGAAATGCAATATATGTTGATCCCATATAAATGTTATAAAGAAGAATTTCAACCGGAACAGATACTGGCGCAATTCAATTATGCATCTTATGAGGATTTGCAGAAATATGCAGAAAAAATACAGGATATGTTTCCATCGACGCAGGTATATTTACCCGATAGCAATTCCGATGATGTGCTGGAAGAAGGGCGGACGCAATATGAAATACTGGCATTTCTTTTGTGTATGATTGCTGGGATAACGGTAATCAGACTTATGGCAGAATGGATCACAACTTATAAAAAAGAGATTACCGTTTTGTGGTTGTGTGGGATGCCAAAAGTACGATGCATGTTATTGATCTATGGACACTGGCTTTTATATTATGGCGTTGGCAGTATCATTGCGATTATTCTGCAATATCTTACATTTCCATTGCTTCAATATGTCTATGGAAATGCGTTCCCGATGCCTGATAGCCTAATATATATATTAGCTGTTATGTTTGGATTTTCGATATTATGCACCTTAAGACCGATGAGCAAGGTGGTTTGTTTATATACAAAGGGGGAGATCGTATGAATTTTCTTCGGATATGCAGATATTTATATACAAAAAAGTTACTTGGGGAGATTGTTTTATTCATTCAGTTGATATGTATGCTTGAAATGTCGTTTGTTGTATTAAAACCGGTCGATTCATATTTAATGGAGAAAAAACAATTAAAGGCGGCATATGTATCAGACCTCGATTCTATGGTGCATTTTAGTAAAAATAATTTGATATATGAACAAGAGATGAAAGGAAATGGAGCTGCGGCACAGGAAATCTATAAACTTCTGCTGGAGGCAGACGGTGTTGAAAAAGTGGATCGATGTGCATTTGAAAATGGTACTTATATAAAAACGGATGGGAAGAAATCAAATGCAAATCTGGTTATGTATTCAAGCGAAATGTTAGATATTATCCGGTTAAATACGGAATCGGCGGCGTTGAAAAATGTATCGGAAGGATATGTTCCGATATTGGTCAGCAGTTCTATGGCAGAGGAATTACCGGTTGGAACAAAGACAGAAATCAATCTTGCTTTTGATGATACGATAAAAATACCGTGTGAGGTGGCAGGCATCTTGCAGAGAGACAGTGCAGTTCCGGTGGTTTTTAGTTACGGAGATACCATGGAATTGGGGAATATGGCAATTCTGCCAGAGGCTTTGTCAGAATACAAATTTGTTGTATTTGCTAAGGATATGGATGAATTGTTTGACCAACTGACAAATGTTAATTTTCTGATAGAACCGAAAAACAACATGTCTGGGGAAAAGCTGGCAGTTTCCTTACAAGATAGAATGAAAAACTATGGAACGGTCAATACATATAAGACAATAGCGACAGGGGCGTTAAAAAATAGGTTGGAAGAAAATGCGTGGTATATTCTGGCATTTGCTATGTTAACATTAATTGCAGTATTTGGATATGGCGGGTATCTGTATCTTATGATCGCACAGAAGAAAAATGAGTTTGCAGTATTTTATATATTAGGAATGACAAGAAAGAAGATGATAGCGGTTATTTTCTCATCCGGTGCAATTTTGCTGGCTGTGTCATTTGGAATAGCGGCACTTTTATATCCATGGTTTACAAAAACGGTATTAAAAATACAGGAGAGTTACGGATACATAGGGATATTTAGTTATGGATTTTCAGCAGGTGTGCTTTTGTTCATTCTGCTATTGAGCATATGGATGGGATTCCGGCGAACCGGAAAACAGGCAGAGATCGAATTATTAAAGGGTGGTGACTGATATGATCGAATTAGAAAAGATTGAAAAAATATATAATGCAGGAAAAGCAACCGAGACGCATGCATTAAAGGATATTAATCTGAGAATAGAAGAGGGGGATATGGTTGCCATTACCGGACCTTCCGGTTCCGGAAAATCAACTCTGCTGCATATTATTGCAGGAATTGATTCGCCGAGTTCAGGGGAATATTGTTTTTGTGGGAAACTGGTTTCTGATATGTCTGATAAAGAAAGATGCAGAATACGCAATCAAAAGATAGGGATGATCATGCAGGATTTTGGACTTCTTGGAAACGATACAGTTCTGCGGAATGTATGTCTGCCCGAAGTGATCGGAGGACGATATAATCGCAAATTTGAAAATAAAGCAAAGAAAATATTGTCGGCTGTCGGGCTTTCAGGGTTAGAGCAAAAAAAGACAAATCAGTTATCCGGTGGACAAAGACAGAGGGTTGCGATCGCCAGAGCATTGGCAATGGATGCAAAAGTAATCATTGCAGATGAACCGACAGGAGCGTTAGATTCTGAAAATACCGATAGTCTTATGGATTTATTGTTGGAACTAAACAGACAGGGGATAACGATCATTATCGTATCGCATGATCCAAAGGTTGCGATGCGGTGTCCGATCCGGTACAGGATAGAGGATGGAAGAATTGAATGAGTATATTTATCACCTGAAAATTGTTGAGTTTATAAAAATTACCACCTGAAAAATGTTATAGACGAAAAAATTACCACCTGAAAAATGTTGATAAAATATAAATAAAAGCATATAATATTGGCATAACTGCTACGGATAAGTGCAAAGGTGGTATGAAGTTATGGAAAGAGATTTATTTATAAAGTTAGAAAAATGGAAGGATAAGAAAAAAAGAAAACCTTTAATT
>OJNN01000953.1_pt1 | contig 11175 bp, 7 predicted proteins | sample 1597851 | NCBI WGS metagenome assembly OJNN01 (sample SAMN01915222, study PRJEB22387) | human gut metagenome | isolation source: stool | host: Homo sapiens | place: USA | reverse complement strand
TCTTCGGCTCTCGGTGCCAAGGCATTCCCCCTGCTGCACCCGCTGCTGCAGGCGGTGACATGGGCGGTATGGGCGGCATGTACTAAGCAGCAGACGTGCTTACTCAATAAGTACCTTATGGAGACGGGATCTCTTCGGAGACCCCGTCTCTTTTTGTATAGAAACCACAGATGCAGCCCACTCTATCAAAAAGGGGTGAGCAGATGTCCGGCAAACGGGTATTGGCGTTGCATGCAGCTGTTCTGCTGGGGTTTGCGGTGGTTTTGTGCCGCCTGTATTTTCTGGCAGAGAACCATACCTATGCTGCCCGGGCCGAAGCGCAGAGCACGGTCCGGCTCTCGCTGCCTGCCCGGCGGGGCAGTTTCTACGATCACAGCGGCCTGCTTCTCACCGGGCTGGAAACGCGGTATCTTGTCCTCTGCTTCCCGGGCGAAAACAACTACACACGCCTGTATGCATTTACGGACAGTGCCGGGCAGGCACTTTTGTACCGGAACCGCAACCGCTCCGCACCGTTTCTGCTGGAAGTGGACCGCGCCCTTTCCGGGCGCGGCATACGCTGCTTTGCAACGGCACGGCGCTGCGCAGAAGTTCCGCTGTGCCAGCATCTGATCGGCTATCTGGATGCAGAAGGCCGCGGCACTGCCGGGCTGGAAAAGGCGCTGGACAGCCAGCTGGCCGGGACAAAGGAGCATGACACGCTGGTGTGCGCGGTCACAGCACAAGGACGGCTGCGGGCCGGGGAAACACCGCAGCTCACCCGGCAGGACAGCAGTGCGGTGGGCGTGCAGCTGACGATCTCCCGCCCGGTGCAGCGTGCCGCCGAAGCGGTGGCCGCAGACACCATGACCAGCGGCTGCATTCTGGTTCTGGACACGGCCACTGCTGCGGTTCGCGCCAGCGTCAGCGTACCGGGCTATGACCCGGATGACCTTGCCGCAAGTCTGGATGCACCGGACAGTCCGTTCCTGAACCGCGCACTGGAAAGCTATGCTGTGGGTTCAGTGTTCAAGCCGGTGCTGGCTGCGGCAGCGCTGGAGCAGGGCATCCTGCCGGAGTACGAATGCACCGGTGCTGTGGTGGTGGATGGACAGATCTTCCGCTGCGCAGGCGGTGTTCCGCACGGAACGGTGGACATGACTGCGGCTCTGAAAAAAAGCTGCAACGGCTATTTTATCCGGCTGGGGCAGCAGCTGGGGGCAGAGACGCTTTTGCAGATGTCTCGGCAGCTTGGCTTCGGGCAGGAGGTGCCGGTGGCAGGTGCGCTGCACGCCGATGCCGGAAAGCTGCCGTCTGCCGGGGAGCTTGCCCAGAGCGGCCAGCTGGCAAATTTCAGCTTTGGGCAGGGCGGTCTGCTGGCATCACCGGTACAGATCGCCGCCATGATGAACACCATTGCTTCCGGCGGGGTGTACCGCACGCCTTTCTTCGTGTGTGGCTCGGTGGATGAAACTGACGGTACGCCGCTGGAAACGCTTGCACATCCGCAGTCAAGACGGGTGATGAGTGCGAAAAATGTAGCGCTCCTGCGTAAAATGCTGTGTCAGGTGGTGGAAGAGGGCACCGCACAGGATGCTGCCTGGCTGGAAGAAGGGGCTGGCGGCAAGACCGGTACCGCGCAGACCGGGCAGTTCACACCGGATGGCACGGAACGCAAAAACTTGTGGTTCGCAGGGTTTTACCCGGCGCAGCAGCCGCGCTACACCATTGTGGTGCTGCAGGACGGGCAGGTGAGCACGGAACATTCCAGCGCCGCCATCTTTGCCCGGCTGTGCGCAATGCTGGACCTTCTGGCATAAAAATGCACGGTTTCTGCTTGCTTTTTTGCGCTTGTTATGCTACTATATATTTGTATTTCTGCGTAGTTTTTGTTGAATTAAAATAAAGGAGCGTTTCAATCCATGTCTGTTATCGAAATTGTTGGCGGTGTGATCCTGCTGATCGCTTCGCTCGTCATCGTTTTCCTCACTCTCATGCAGCACACCCATGGTCAGGGCCTTTCCGGTGCCATCAACGGCAGTATGGGCGGCGCAAACAATGCCCGTTTGACCCCGGCTGATCAGATGCTGGCCAAGACCACCCGCATTGCAGGCATTGTTTTCTTTGTGGTTGCCATTCTGGCATGTCTGTTTGCAGGCCGTCTGGCAGGTTGACAAGGTTCGTGCAGCCCCGTGTAAAGGACGGGGCTGTTTTTCTGTGTTATGATAGGATGTCGGCGGCAGTCTGACCGCTGGGCAGGGTGGGGCAGCTGGCCCACGATTGGCAGCGCTGCGGCACGTTGGAGGCTGCGGCCATGGAAGAGCAAGGAGAAAAAATATTATGGCAATGCGCGATAAAATTGAGCACGCGATCCAGAATCAGCCGTGCACCGTGAAGGACCTCAAGTCAAAGTTCGGCGGGGACCGTGGCTCGGACCGCAAGGTGATGGAGGCTGTGGACCAGCTGGTGCACGAGGCAGTCATCTGCCAGCGTCAGGGCGTGTTCTTTACGGTGCGCTCCGGCCGTGCAGACAAGGCTCTGCTGTGCAAGGTGGTAAAACTGGGCAAGAATTTTGCCTTTGTCATGCTGGAGGACGGCACCAGCGATATCTTTATCCCGGGCCGTTTTACCCGCGGTGCCATGCCCGGCGACATGGTGCTTGTGGAAAAGTTTGAGCACCCCCGTGTGGAGGGCAGCGATGAAGGCGAGATCCTGGCCATTCTGGAAGAAAAGAACGATCTGGTGGGCACTGCCCGCCGCATTGAGGGCCGCCTGAAGTTCGTGCCGGACGACTGCCCGGCCATTTCCATGCAGTTGATGCGTGACTGCGAGGGCGGTGCAAAGGACGGCGACAAGGTGGCCGTGGAGATCCTGCAGCGCGGCAATCGGCAGGAAGATCACCGCGTGGGCGTTGCCATGCGGTTTGGCAGCTCGGACGAAGCAAAGCGCTGCGCAAAGGCCCTGCTCTATGCGCAGGATATCCGCAGCCGCTTCCCGGATAAGGTTCGTGAGGAAGCCAAGAAGCTGGAGAACGCTGAGGTCTCTGAAAAGGACACCGAGGGCCGCATGGATCTGCGTGCCCTGCCCATCTTCACCATTGACAGTGCTGAGACTAAGGACATCGATGATGCCATCAGCCTGACCAAGACCCCGGAGGGCGGCTTTGAGCTGGGTGTCCACATTGCAGATGTTTCCAACTATGTCAAGCCCGGCAGCGAGCTGGACAACGAAGCGTTTAACCGCGCAACCAGCGTTTACTATGCCGATCAGGTGGTGCCCATGCTGCCCAAGCAGCTTTCCAACGGCATCTGCAGCCTGAATGAGGGCGTGCTGCGTCTGGCCTTCTCCTGCCTGATGCATCTGGATAAGGATGGCAACCTGATCGATTACCGCTTTGTCAAGTCGGTCATCCGCAGCCGCGTCAAGGGTGTTTACTCCGAGATCAATGCCTTGCTGGCCGGCAGTGCTGACGACGAGCTGAAGGGCAAGTACCATGAAGTGCTCAGCCAGCTGCCCGCCATGAAGGAGCTGTACGGCCACCGTGCCCGCCTGCGCAAGGAGCGTGGCTGCATGGATATCGAGAGCGGCGAGGTGAAGCTGATCCTCGACGAGGACGGCCACTGCATCGATGTGAAAAAGCGCACCTCCGGCGAGAGTGAAGCTATGATCGAAGAGTTCATGCTGCTGGCCAACCAGTGCGCTGCCCACTTTGCCCGCGTGAAGCAGATCCCCTTCGTGTACCGTGTGCACGAGGAACCCAATGCTGAAAAGCTGGAACGTCTGCACACTCTGCTGCAGGCCTGCGGCATCAACGATCACTTTGCCAAGGATGTGCCCACCCCCAAGGAGCTGAGCGCCATTCTGGAAGGTGTGCGCGGCGGCCCGTATGAGCAGATCATCAATACCGGTATGCTGCGCTGCATGTCCAAGGCTGTGTATGAGGAAAAGCCCAAGGGCCACTATGGTCTGGTGCTCAAGGATTACGCCCACTTCACCAGCCCCATCCGCCGTTACCCCGACCTGGCCATCCATCGCATCATGACCGATATGCTCAAGGGTACCGAGAAGGAGACCATGATCCTCCGCTACACCGATTTCGCAGAGCGCGCCTCCAAGCAGTCCAGCGAGCGTGAGGTCATCGCCATGCAGATCGAGCGGAAGGCCGAGGACTGCTATAAGGCCGAGTATGCCCGCCGCCATCTGGGCGAGTGCTACGAGGGTACGATCTCCGGCGTGACCCAGCGCGGCCTCTTCATCGAGCTGGACAACGGCGTGGAGGGCTTTGTGCCTGCTTCCAGCCTGACCCCCTCCGGTACCATGCTCACCGAGGGCATCCGCCTGTCCGACCCCGTCTCCGGCAAGAACTGGAGCCTGGGCGACACCATGATGATCACCATTGTGCGTGCGGATGTGAACCTGGGCAAGATCGACTTTGAGGTTGCTCCGGCAAGCACAAAGTAAGCAAAAAGATCAGAACACCTGTACGGCGTTTTCCTGCATAGGAAGAGACTGTACAGGTGTTTTTTGTCCGCGGACAAGAAGCGGTGGAAAAGGGGAGAACGACATGCTGAAAAACGAAACACTGCGCAGAGATGCAGATGCCATCATCCGTGCCAGCCTGAACGCTGTTCTGCCGGACGAAGCGGTGCGCCGCGCGCTGAAAAATTTCCGGCCGCAGGGCGGCAGGGTGCTGCTGGTGGCTGCCGGTAAGGCAGCATGGCAGATGGCCCATGCGGCGGTGAAATTTCTTGGCCGGGTGGATGGCGGTGTGGTCGTGACCAAATACGGCCACGTGAAGGGCACGATCCCCGGCGTGGACTGCTTCGAAGCCGGGCACCCCGTGCCGGATGAGAATGGCTTTGCCGCCACCCGGAAAGCGCTGGAACTGGTGCAGGGCTTAACGGCAGAGGATACGGTGCTGTTTCTGCTGTCCGGCGGAGGCAGTGCACTGTTTGAGAAGCCGCTGATCCCCGGCGCAGAGCTGCAGCAGATCACGGGCCAGCTGCTTGCCAGCGGTGCCGATATCGTGGAGATGAATACCATTCGCAAGCGCCTGTCCGGGGTCAAGGGCGGGCGGTTTGCACAGAGCTGTGCGCCCGCGCAGGTGTTCAGCATCGTGCTCAGTGATATTCTGGGCGACCCGCTGGATATGATCGCCAGCGGCCCGGCGGTGCCGGATACCTCCACCTGTGCACAGGCCCTTGCCATTGCGGAAAAATATCACCTGCAGCTTTCGGCACAGGCCAAGGCTCTGCTGGCACAGGAGACTCCAAAGGTGCTGGACCGTGTTGCCACGCAGATCACCGGCAGCGTGCGGGAGCTGTGCAGCGCAGCAGCCAACGCCTGCCGGGAACTGGGCTATGAGCCGGTGATCTTGACCGATAGGCTCTGCTGTGAAGCGCGGGAGGCTGGCAGCTTCCTTGGTTCCATAGCCCGCACCCACGCGGGGCAGGGCAAAAAGCTGGCCTTTCTTGCAGGCGGTGAGACGGTCGTCCACCTGACCGGAACAGGTCTGGGCGGGCGCAATCAGGAGCTGGCCCTTGCTGCAGCACCGGTGATCGCCGGGCTGGATGCAGCGGTCTTTTCGGTGGGCAGCGATGGCACCGACGGCCCAACCGATGCTGCGGGCGGCTATGTGGACGGCAGCACGGCCGCGGCACTGGCGCAGAACCAGCTGAACGTGTACGATGTGCTGCAGAACAACGATGCCTACCATGCCCTCAAGGCGGTGGATGGGCTCATCATCACCGGCGCGACCGGCACGAATGTCAACGATGTGGCCGTGGTGCTGATCGGAAATCAAGGATAGAACAAAGCCACCGGGAGTTCTCTGCAAAAAGCGGAAAGCTCCCGGTGGCTTTTTATGTGATACAGGAAATAGACTTTTAGAAATTTTCCTCCGGTGCAGCAGACGGGGCGGTGATGTCCCGGTAAAAGGCGGCCCACGCGGCTTCCTCATAGGGGCGCAGGAAGAAGAAGCCAATGCTCAGCGGAACCGCGAACAGCATGCAGGCAATTGCCAGCGAGAAATGTGGAATTACCCGGCAGAACAGAGCGCCAGAGCGCTCCAAAGGCGGCGTAAGGCCGCTCTGCGCACGAATCGACCGTTTTCAGGTGTGAATCGACCGTTTCGCGCATTGACACCCATTTTTCGGAAATGGTATAATTTTCTTGGAAAGATATAAAGAAAGCTGAGGGAACAGCTTATGAAACAGCGGAGGAAGAATATCCTTCTCGGGGCAGGGCTTATTCTGATAATGCTGCTCAGTATTGTGGCATACAGCCGCTATACCCAGCGCCAGATCTGCCACGAGAGCACGCAGAATCTGCTTTCCACCTATGGGCAGGTAAGCAAGACCTTTACCATGTTTGTGCAGCGCAACTGGAACATCCTTGAGATCTGGTCCGAGGATCTTGCACAGCTGGCAGAGGAAACGAATACCGAGGTAAAGTGGCGCAGATATGTGAACGAAAAAGCCAACTGGCAGTACAGCGAGGTGACCCTGTTCAACGCGGATGATCAGTTCTGGACGGTCAGCGGCAGACGGGGAGATGCCCCGCATATGCAGTCTGCGCTGGAAGAAGTATACACCATGGACGGCCCTATCGTGACCAGCTACATTTCCAGTATGGGTGTGCGCAAGGTCATGTTTGCCCAGCAGATCGAGCCTGTCACGATGGACGGTGTTACCTATACCTCGCTGGCGATCTGTTACGATAACTCCGTACTGGAAAACATGCTGGGCGGCTTGGCTTATGAGGGACAGAGCGATTGCTACATTGTTCGCTCCAATGGCAATATCGTGCTTTCCACCGAGCCGAGGAGCGAGATCCCGGAGCAGATGACCAACCTGTTCGACTATCTGGAAGCAAACGTCAAGGCCGACCAGCCGTATTTTGACGAGATGCGCAAGGATCTGCCGCTGCAGCAAAAAGGCAGCGTGAGCTATACCTTCAACCGCAAGCGCTACTATATGGTATACCAGCCGGTAGGCGTAAAAGACTGGGCCATCATCGGCATTGTGCCCACCAATGTGATGGACGCGGGAATGCGCCAGGTGCAAATGTTTACCATTGCACTGCTGGCAGTGCTGTCTCTGATGATCCTGGGCGGTATCGGAAAGATCTTCTATGATAAGGAAAAAACGCGAAAAGAAAAAGCGGAAGCGGAACGGATAGAGCTACAGCGCCGCAAGGAACTTACGGAACAGATGTTCCACGGGATGGCCCGCATCGTGGACCGGTTTGTGGTGTGTGATCTGGAAAATGACCGCTATGAATACCACGAGCGCAGGGGAAAGGAGCTGTACCCGACCGAGGGCAGCTATCTGGATCTGCTCAGCTGGCTGTCCCGGCAGTATGCGATCCTGACCGACGGCGAGAACGCAAAGCTCGTGCAGATGCTTGCACCGGAAAACCTGCGTGCACAGCTCAAAGAGGAAAAGGACAGCATCAAGTTCGAATATGCCACCCGTGACCGCAAAAACTTTTTGATGATGACGGTGGTGCCTGTCGGCTGGCAGAATGGCCGTCTGACCCAGATCATAATGATCTCGCAGGATATGAGCGGCCAGCACATTCTGCAGGAACTTGCCAACACGGACGGCCTGACCGGCCTGCTGAACAAGCGCTATTTTGATGCTGTGACCCGTGCACTGGTCCACCAGGAACAGGCGTTTGTGCTGTTCTATCTGGATCTGGATCGTTTCAAGTCAGTCAACGATACCTATGGACACGAGGTGGGCGACAAGCTGCTGCAGGCGGTGGCAAAGCGCCTGCAAAGCTGCATCCGCAATCAAGATTATGCGTTTCGCATGGGCGGCGATGAATTTGCCCTGCTGACCATTGGCGCAATGTCCCCGGAAGAGGCCCACCGCAAGGTCGAGCTTATCTGTAAGACTGTTGCAGCACCCTATCATGTTGCAGGCAGTCTTCTGACGATCGGCACCAGCTGCGGCTTTGCCCTTTACCCGGAAGAAGGCACGGATACAGACAAGATCACCCGTCTGGCTGACCAGCGGATGTATAAGCACAAGCAAAAGAGCCACGCCCTGCAGGATCAGGGATTATATGGGTAAAAAATAAGGTGCTGTCCGCACAGACAGCACCTTATTTTTATGGTTTACATGTGCAGCAGGCTGCGCTGCTCGCTGGCGCGGAACTTGAGTGCCGCAGCAATGAATGCCTTGAACAGCGGGTGAGCACGGTTGGGACGGCTCTTGAACTCCGGGTGGAACTGTGCGCCCAAATGGAAGTCACGGCCGGGCAGCTCCACGGTCTCGACCAGACGGCCGTCGGGGCTGGTGCCGGAAATGACCAGACCCTTTTCCTCCATCTCGCTGCGGAAGTCGTTGTTGAACTCGTAGCGGTGGCGGTGGCGCTCCCAGATCTCCGGTTCGCCGTAGCATTCGGCCATCTTGGTGCCGGGCTTGACGGTGCAGGGGTATTTGCCCAGGCGCATGGTGCCGCCCTTGGGGATGTTGCCCTGCTGGTCGGCCATCAGCGCGATGACGTTGTGCTGGCCGTCCGGGGTGAACTCGCTGGAGTTCGCATCGGCGTAGCCCAGCACATTGCGGGCAAACTCCATGACCATGATCTGCATGCCCAGGCAGATGCCGAAGTAGGGCACATGGTTCTCGCGGGCGTACTGTGCGGCCTGGATCATTCCCTCGATGCCGCGGTCACCGAAGCCGCCGGGCACGATGATGCCGTCCACATCGGTAAAGGCTTCCTTGCAGGCGGCCTGGTCGGTCAGGTCCTCACTCTCCACCCAGCGGATCTCTACCTGACTGTCGTTCTCAAAGCCGGCGTGGTACAGGCTTTCCATCACGGAGAGGTAAGCGTCGTGCAGCTTGACGTATTTGCCCACCAGTGCAATGCTGCAGGTCTTGCTGCGGGTGGCAATGCGGCTGACCACCTGCTTCCACTCGGTCAGGTCGGCAGCGGGCACATCCAGCTTGAGCTTCTGCACCACTACCTCGTCCAGACCACCGGTGTGCAGCATCAGCGGGCACTGGTACAGGCTGGGCATGGTCAGGTTCTCGATCACGCATTCCGGCTTCACATTGCAGAAAGTGCTGATCTTGCGGCGGATGTCGCCGCCCACACTGCCGTCTGCGCGCAGGATGATGATGTCCGGGTTCACGCCCATGCCCTGCAGCTCTTTCACAGAGTGCTGTGCGGGCTTGGATTTGTACTCGTCCGAGCCGGAAATGTAGGGCACCAGCACCACATGGATGTAGCAGCAGTTGTCGCGGCCCTGCTCCAGACCCACCTGACGGATGGCCTCGAGGAAGGGCTGGCTCTCGATATCACCGGTCGTGCCGCCGATCTCGGTAATGACCACGTCAGCCTCGGTGGAAGAGGCCAGATTGTAGATGTAGCTCTTGATCTCGTTGGTGATGTGGGGAATGATCTGCACGGTCTGGCCCAGATAGGCACCCTGACGTTCCTTGTTCAGCACGTTCCAGTACACCTTGCCGGTGGTCAGGTTGGAGTATTTGTTCAGGTTCTCGTCGATGAAGCGCTCGTAGTGGCCCAGATCCAGATCGGTCTCGGTACCGTCATCCGTCACGAACACTTCGCCGTGCTGCAGCGGGCTCATGGTACCCGGGTCTACGTTCACATAGGGGTCCAGCTTCTGGCTGGCCACCTTCAGACCGCGGCACTTGAGCAAACGGCCCAGCGATGCGGCCGTGATGCCCTTGCCCAGACCGGAAACGACACCGCCGGTGACAAAGATGAATTTGGTTTGTTTCTCTGCCATAGAATTTCCTCCTCTATTTTTGTTTTTCTGAATTCTTTCCCTTATAAACCTTTGTGAATTCTTTCAGGTGAACGGTCTTGCTCTCAGCCTCTCCCAAAATGAGCCGGTGAAAGCAAGAATACTTTTCCCAATCCAATATTATACACCCATGTCCTCATAATTTTCAAGGACTTCCTGTGCAATTTCTGTGCGGTCACGACGGGTATCCATGGCCTGTTTTTCTATGTAGCGGTGTGCCTCGGCTTCGGTCATGTGCTCGTGCTCCACAAGGCAGCACTTTGCACGGCTGACCAGCCGCACCTGTGCGATCTTTTCCTGTAAGCGGGCGTTCTCCTGCCGGGCACGCAGCAGGCGGTGGTTGCCCGCCGCCGCCATGTGCATGGCCTGCACAAAAAAGGCGGTGCTGAAGGGCTTTGACAGCAGCAATACCCCCTGCTCGCTCAAAGGCCCCAAAAGCTGCTCAGCCTGTGCGGCCTTGACCAGAAACACTACACCGGCATCTGTTTTTTCCACAGCATTGATGCACACCTCATGCCCGAATTCATCGGGCAGGGGAGAGTTGACCACGATCAGCTCAAAATCCGATTCCGTCATGCGCCGCCGGGCTTCGGCCCCGCTGGGAATGATCACCGGGCGGCTGTAGCCCATTTCGGTCAGCCGTGCAGCGATATACTCGTTGGAGCTTGCACCGGCACTTACGATCAGTGCACGTCCCATTTCCTTCGCTCCTTTCTCCTACACACTCTCTTTTGCAGGGGTCAGATGGCGTTGAAGTAATGGGTACGCTCGTACTCAACAGGGTCGGACGCGTGTTTCAGTGCTTCGCAGCGCTTCAGTTCTTCCGTAAAGTAGCGGCTGGCAAGCTGCTCGGGCAGCACTCTGCGCAAAAATTCGCTCTCCTCCGCAGCCTGCACGGCCTCTTCCAGACTGGCGGGCAGAGTATCAAGGTTGAGGCCCTCAGCCATAGAGGGGTCGAACAGATTCTTGTTCACGGGGGCAGAGAGCACCATGCGGTTCTCGATGCCGTCCAATCCGGCAGCCAGAACCAGACCAATGGCCAGATAGGGGTTGCAGGCAGGGTCCGGGCTGCGCAGCTCCATGCGGCAGTTGTCGCCCTTTACCTGCGGGATGCGCACCAGCTGGCTGCGGTTCTGGCGGCTCCAGCTCACATAGCGGGGCGCTTCATCGCAGCCAAAGCGCTGATAGCTGTTGGGCAGAGGGTTGGTGAACACGGTCAGCTCCCGGCTGTGGGCCAGCACACCGGCCATAAAGCTGCCTGCAATGCTGTCCGGGGCAATGTCGCCCTCAAACAGGTTGCGGCCATCCATGTAAAGGGACAGGTTGATGTGCAGGCCGCTGCCTGCCTGATCCGGCAGGGGCTTGGGCAGGAAGCTTGCATGGATGCCGCTGCGGGTGGCAATGGCGCGCAC
>OJNN01000952.1_pt1 | contig 11176 bp, 9 predicted proteins | sample 1597851 | NCBI WGS metagenome assembly OJNN01 (sample SAMN01915222, study PRJEB22387) | human gut metagenome | isolation source: stool | host: Homo sapiens | place: USA | reverse complement strand
ATAATTTTTTTATTTTGTCAACTTCAAAAAATTTTTCATTGCAATTACTCTGTTTAATACATTTTGTGACACTTTTATTACAATTCAGATTCATTTCTCGGTGGATTTTTACTTTGAAATTTGGTATAATACATATGATTGTGATGAAAATTATACTTAAACTTGCGGTTCTGTTCAGAAAGGGTATTTTTACTATGGGTGCATCAATCTATATTGCGGATGATGAAAAGAACATTCGTGACCTTATTACAAAGTTTCTTGAGTGTGACGGTTACAGCGTTACCGCATTTGAAACCGGTGACGAGCTTATGGCGGAATTTCTTAAAAACCCGTGTGAACTTGTAATTCTTGATATAATGATGCCCGGAACAGACGGCTTAACAATATGCCGTCAGCTGAGAACGGTAACTGATGTTCCTATAATTATGCTCACGGCAAAGGATTCCGAATATGACTATGTAAGAGGCATAACCCTCGGCAGTGACGATTATCTTACAAAGCCGTTCAGACTTACAACCCTTTTAATGAGAGTAAAATCCCTTTTAAGACGAATGGATATGAACACCAAAAAGGTGACAGGTCAGGAGCTTTCGGATATTGAAGCAGGCAACCTTAGATTTTCAGCACAGGAAAACTGCCTTTATTGCAAGGGCAAGCCTGTTGCTTTGAGCAAGACAGAGCTTAAAATGCTCACATATATGTTAAAAGACCCGAAAAAGGCATTTCCAAGAGAAGAAATTCTTGATGGTGTGTGGGGTTTCGGTACCGAAGTTGAAACCCGTGTAACAGATGAAACCTTGCGAAGAATACGCAGAAAATTAAGCCTTGCCGGCAGTAATGTCAGCATAGGTACAATATGGGGCTTCGGTTACAGAATAAGCATTGCGGAGGATAAAAAGTGAAACACATAAAATTCCGTATTTTGATTATTGTATGGTCGTCAATGATTTTACTTTTTTTCGCATTTGCAGGAATTTTAAATATAGTTTTGCCGTCCCACTTCGTAAGTGAGGCAGAAGACGCTCTGGAATACGAAATTGATTATCAGTATTATAATTACATTCGTAACAGCAACAATGAGAGTGAGGATTATTCATCGGATTATTATGAAGAAGATTCTAACGAAGAGTCAACTCTTCAAAAAAAGTTTGAGAGCGGTTATCAGGATTCGTATTTCACCTCGGATATTTACTATATTGATGTAACAGACGCTCTTAATGACAAAAATACCTCCGAGGGCAACAGCCTTGTCGGCTCAAATTCAACTTCATTAAAGAGCACATACGAACTCACTGAATGGGTTAAGAATCACAATATATCCGAAGAACAAATATATACACTTCAAACAGACAACGGCTATTATATATTTACCGTTTATGAAGAACCGCAGAATTATGATTATTGGGACGACGCAGAATCCGATGAAAACGATTCGTCCGTGTATTTAATGTACATAAATATCGACCATATCGTAAAATATACCCGTTCGCTCAATTGGCTTATTTCGGCAATTTTTCTTTGCGCAATTGTTGTGATGAGCATAATCGGTTACAGACTCGGCGTTAAAATCGAGGAATCACAGAAAACTCAGCGCAGATTCTTTCAAAACTCTTCTCACGAACTCAAAACTCCTCTTATGGCAATTCAAGGCTATGCCGAGGGTATTGAAATGGATGTTGTAGATCCGCAGAATGCCGCAGGCATAATTATGCAGGAAACCGAGAGAATGACAGGTCTTGTTGAGGAAATTCTTTCAATTTCAAAAATTGATTCACGACATTTTAAGCTTGACCTTGTAAAGATTGACATAAAAGAGGTTCTCTATGATTGCTTCCGCTCACTCGATGCGGTTCAGCAGATGAACGGTGTAAGCATTGTTCCTGAATTTCCCGATGAGGTAATCACGGTAAAATGTGATGAATATCTGATGGCAAGAGCATTTCGTAATATCATTGTGAACGGTCTGAAATATTCAAAAAAGAAAATTACAGTGATTATTGAAACTAATCCAAAGTATGTTTATATCAGGTTCAAGGATGACGGCAAAGGTATTGACCGTGACGATATTGAACATATTTTTGACAGGTTTTATAAAGGTAGTGACGGCGGAACGGGTATTGGACTTTCACTTGCAAAGGAGATTATTCATCTGCACAAGGGCAACGTAACAGCGTATAACTACCTTGACGGTGCTGTATTTGAAGTGAAACTGCCGATTGTTGACTGATTATTTGTGCAAATTGCTGAAAATATAAATAATTACTTACTTGTGACATTTTTGTGATACTTTTTGACGAATTTTGTGGTATCATATTAGTGCGTTTGCAATATGCAATATATAATATTTGGTTAACGAATTTATAATTTGATAATTAATATACAAATATATAATGAGGTGCAGCTATGAACAGCAGTGTGCTGGCTTATCTTGAAAACTCTGCCGACTGTTTTCCCGACAAATGTGCGGTAACTGACGAAAAGGTTTCCTATACATATTCTGAGCTTGTAAAACTCAGCTCTTCTGTCGGAACCGCCCTTTCTGAACTTATCACATCGGGAGATGCAGTAGGCGTATATATGGAAAAATGTGCTGATGCGGTAGCGGCATTTTTTGCAGCCGTGTACGCAGGCGGATTTTATTCTGTTCTCAACACGGAACTCCCACAGAACAGACTTCAGACCACAGTTTCCGTACTCAATCCAAGGGTGATTGTAACTTCTGAAAGCTTGCTTGAAACAGCAAAAGAATATTTTTCTGAAAGAAAAATTGTAACCTTTGAAGCTTTGGCAAAATCGGAACCTGATTATGCAAGGCTTGGCGAAATCCGTAGCCATAAAATTGACACAGATCCGCTCTACATCAACTTTACTTCGGGTTCAACAGGTACTCCAAAGGGAATCGTTGTGTGTCACAGAAGTGTAATTGACTTTATTGACTGTTTTACCGAAATATTCGGCATTGATAATAACGATGTAATAGCAAATCAAGCACCGTTTGATTTTGATGTGTCCGTCAAGGATATCTATTCGGCTGTTAAAACAGGCGCAACTCTTGTTGTTGTGCCGAGGAGAATGTTCTCCGCTCCTGCCGAACTCATTGACTTCATATGTGACCGCAGGATTACTGTTATGATATGGGCTGTTTCGGCTCTCTGCCTTATCAGCACATTCCATGCGCTTGACTACAGAACTCCCGAAACTGTTAATAAGATTCTTTTCAGCGGTGAGGTTATGCCGCTCAAGGCGCTTAAAAATTTCCGTTCACATCTTCCAAATGCGAAGTATGTCAACCTTTACGGCCCGACGGAAATCACCTGCAACTGCACATACCATATTCTCGACAACGATTGCGACTATGCAGACGGTATTCCGATAGGCAAACCGTTCCCCAATGAAGATGTTATTCTTCTTGATGAGAATAATAACAGAATTTCAGAGGTTGGCAAAGTCGGTGAAATCTGCGTGAGAGGTACTGCTCTTGCACTCGGTTACTACTCAAATCCCGAACAGAATGCAAAGGCTTTTGTTCAGAATCCCCTTAATCCGCATTATCCCGAACTGATTTACAGAACAGGCGACCTTGCAAGATACAACGAAAACGGCGAACTTGTTTTCAGCGGAAGAAAGGATTTTCAGATTAAATATATGGGACATCGCATAGAGCTTGAGGAAATCGAGCGTGAGATGTCGGCTGTTGACGGTGTTGAGCAATGCTGTTGTATTTTTGATGAGAAAAAATCAAGGCTCAAGGGCTTTTTCGTAGGCTCAATTGAAAAGGACGAGCTTGCCACATCAATGTCAAGGGATTTGCCTGCGTTTATGATTCCGGGCGTTATCCGCAAGGTTGATGAAATGCCGCTAACAAAGAACGGCAAAATTGACCGTAAAAAGCTTGCTGAAATTGCAGGGGGCAGAAGAAAATGAACGAAATATTAAAGCAGAACAAAACTGCATTCTATGTTTTTGATGTAAAAACTCTCAAAGACAGAGTAGCATATCTCAGAAAAATGCTTCCCGAAAATGTTGCAGTCTGCTATGCAATCAAGGCGAACACATTCATTACGGCAGAACTTGAAAATGATGTTGACCGCTTTGAAATCTGCTCACCCGGTGAGGCTGAAATCTGCGATTTACTTGATATTCCCGATGAAATGATGGTGATTTCGGGTGTGTACAAAACTCCCGAAGTTATGGAAAATATGGTTGCAAACGGAAAATGCGACAGAATATTCACCGTAGAGTCACTTACACAGTTTAATCTTTTCAGAGAATTGTCCGAAAAATATAAAAAGAAAATTTCTTTGCTTTTAAGACTTACAAACGGAAGTCAGTTCGGAATCAATTCCGATGAAATCGAAGAAATTATCTCAAAAAGAAACGAATTTGAATATCTTGACATACTCGGTATTCAGTTCTTTTCAGGAACACAGAAAACTTCTCTTAAAAAACTCAAGAGAGAGATTGACAAACTTGACAATCTCCTTATTCTTCTCAAAGAGAAATATGATTATACCGCAGAAGAGCTTGAATACGGCACGGGATTCCCTGCAGCCTATTTCAAGGAAGATAATATAAATGAGGACGAGCTTATCGGCGGATTTGCACAGCTTTTGAATGAGATGACTTCAAAGCCTAAAATCACGCTTGAGCTCGGACGAAGCATTGCCGCAGCCTGCGGTAAATATTACACGCATATCGTTGACAAAAAATGCAACAAAGGAGAGAACTACCTCCTTGTTGACGGCGGAATGAACCATATTGTGTACTACGGTCAGCATATGGCTATGAAACAGCCGTACCTTTCGGTTTGCGGAAAAGAAACCGAGCCGTGTACCGAATCGTGGAATATCTGCGGTTCGCTCTGCTCCATGAACGATATAATCGCAAAACAGATTTCTTTGCCCGATATTGAAATCGGTGATGTAATTTGTTTTGAAAACACAGGCGCTTATTGTATGACAGAGGGAATTTCTTTGTTTTTAAGCCGTGACATTCCCTCGGTTTATATAAAAAAGGAGGACGGAACATATCTTTGCGTCCGTGATTCCTTTGAAACATTTAATTTAAACAAACCCAATTACAGAAAGGAAACGAATTAAAATGGATGAACTTATTGAGATTTTAGAGGACATTAAACCGGACGTAGATTACGAAGGCTGTGAAAACCTTATTGACGGTCACTATCTTGACTCTCTTTCAATTATTTCTCTTATTGCCGAGATTGAGGACGCTTTTGATGTGACAGTTCCTGCAGTGGAGGTTGTTCCCGCAAACTTTAATTCAGTAAAGGCAATGTGGAGTATGATTGAAAGACTCCAAGAGGAGGAATAAGATGGATCTTCCATCATTACTGATGGCGGGCAGTCTTGACACGCTTACCTCATATTTTTCGGTAGCGTTTCTTGTTATGTTTCTGCCTGTTTCAGTTGTTGTGTATGCTGTTATACCGCAGAGAGCGAGAAGGTATTTTCTGCTTATTGCAAGCTTTGCGTTCTTCTGGCTCATAAGCGGAGAGTTAATCGCCTATCTGATTTTGATAATAATGGGCGTTCATTATTTCGGCTTATGGCTTGACAGAATACAAACTCAAAAAAGTGCGGCGCTCAAGACTGTGCCTAAAGAGGAGAAAAAAGCTCTTAAAAAGGTTTATCTCCACCGCAGTCGCAGAGTTCTGCTCTTTGCCGCCGTACTTATGATTGGCGGTTTGTTAGTGATAAAATACTCACCGTTTTTCACAACAAATATAAATTCGCTGTTGTCGCTTTTAAATGTTCCGATTCAGTTTGATATTCCGAGTTATATAATGCCGATTGGTATTTCATTCTTTACTTTGCAGGCTGTATCGTACCTTTTTGATGTTTACAGAGGACTTATTAAAGCAGATGACAACATATTAAGACTTGCATTGTTTATGTCTTTCTTTCCGCAGATTGTAGAAGGTCCTATCTGCCGTTACAGTCAGACAGCCGACCAGCTGTGGAATGTAAAGCAAATTGAGTTTGAAAACTTAAAACTCGGTGCAGTCCGTATTCTTTTCGGCCTTATGAAAAAACTCGTAATCGCTGACAGACTTAATCCTATGATTAAGCAGATTTTCAGCCATTACGATGACTATCAGGGCGGAATAATCGCTCTCGGAGCAATTGCCTATACAATCCAGCTATATTGCGATTTCTCCGGTACGATGGACGCAGTAATGGGTGTTGCTCAGATTTTCGGCGTTACAATGCCCGAAAACTTTGAAAGACCTTTCTTTTCAAAATCAATTTCAGAATTTTGGAAAAGGTGGCATATCACACTCGGCACATGGTTCAAGGATTATATCTTCTATCCCGTCACCATGTCAAAGCCGATGAAAAATCTTACATCTTCCGCACGCAAAAAGCTCGGCAACCACTTTGGTCCGTTGCTTGCAGGAAGTATAGCGTTGTTCTGTGTTTGGTTCTGCAACGGACTGTGGCACGGTTCTGCGTGGGGCTACATATTCTTCGGTATGTACCACTTTGTGCTTATCCTGTCGGGCAATATCATTGCGCCTGCGGTTACCGCATTCAATAAAAAGCTTCATATCAATTCCGAATGCTTTGCATACAGAGTGTTCCAGATAGTTCGTACAGGCATACTTGTTGTTATCGGCGAAATGTTTTTCAGAGCAGAAAGACTTACAACAGGTCTTTCAATGTTCGGAAAAATGGTGACCGATTTCAGCTTTTCAAGCCTTAACTATGAGCTTATGAAAAAGCTTAAAATTGATATGCATGATGTTATGATCGTACTTATTGCGCTTGCATTTATTTTTGTAATAAGCGTTCTCAATGAAAAGGGAATATGTGTGCGTGGCGCAATTGCAAAGAGAAATGTTGTTATAAGATGGGCGGCTGTTTACGCTCTTATTATGTTCATCATAATCTTCGGTGCTTACGGCAAGGGCTATGTTGCCGTTGATCCGATTTATGCGAACTTCTAAGGAGGTCTGATTATGAAGAAAATAATTAAGAGAATTGTCAGCTGCGTCCTGTTTGTTGCAATACTTCTCGGATTACTTCAGGTGTCCTCACTCATATTTCAACCAAAGTCAAATGACAAGGCGGCAGGTATCCATTATCCGAGGGCAAACGGTATTTTCAGTGAACCTAAAGACAGTATTGACACTGTGTTTATCGGTGACAGTGAGGTGTATCATTCGTTCATTCCGCTCTATATCTGGAGAGATTACGGAATTACCTCGTATGATGTTTCTTCTCCGGCTCAAAAGCTTGTGTACTCAATGGAATTTTTGAAAAAAACTTTTGAAAAACAAAGTCCGAAGATTGTGTTCCTTGAAACCAATGCGATTTTCAGAAAATCTTATTTTGAGGATGAAATCACATATAAGGCAGAGCAGATTTTCCCTGTGTTCAGATATCATGACCGTTGGAAAAATCTTCAGCTCAAGGATTTTTCGGCTACAGTAGAATATACTGCGAACGAGAAAAACAAAGGTTATTACTTTACTAAAAAGTCTAAGCCTGCGACAGATAAGGCTATCAAGAAATATATGAAGTATTCCGATGTTTCTGCACCGATACTTTCTACCAACAAAAAGTATCTCAAAGAAATTGCGAAATTCTGTAAAAAGCACGGTACAAAACTTGTGCTGATAAGTACCCCAAGCACAAAGAACTGGAACTATCAGCGACATAATGCTATGGAAGCGGTTTCAAAGGATCTCGGTGTTGATTATATCGACACCAATCTTCTCCGTGACGATATCCCGATTGATTGGAAAAAGGATACAAAGGATAAGGGCGATCACCTTAACTACAAAGGTGCTGTGAAGGTGACAAATTATATCGGAAAGTATCTTGACGATACAAAGCTCTTTAAAGATAAGCGTAACGATCCGTCATACGATAACTGGAATACCTGTCTTGATAAGTTTGAAAAGAAGGTCAAAAAGGTTACAAGTTAGGAAAACTGATTTATTTAGAATCTAAAATCTTTCCCCTGTGTTGCAATTCAATGCAGGGGAAAGGGAAAAGAAATATTAAAAAACTTTTAAAAAAGTATTGACAAAATTACAGTTTTACCGTATAATCAATACTGCTCACGAAGAAGTGAGAGATAAATGCGAGTGTGCTGGAATAGGCAGACAGGCACGTTTGAGGGGCGTGTGTTTCACGACGTACGGGTTCAAGTCCCGTCACTCGCACCATTAAAAGAGGATTGATATAAAATATCAATCCTCTTTTAATTTGTACCAGCAAGCGATGACGGGACTTGAAGGCGACCGTTAAGAAAACAGTCCTGTGGACTGTTTTTAGGGAGAGCGTTGATGAAAGTATGATGATGAACAAGCCGCATTGGCGAGGACGGAAGTTTGACAAATAGCAATCACCGTCACTCGCAGTTACCGCTATAACAAATTGCAATAGGAAAAATGATAGGACTTGAGGTAGCCTTGCGACCGCCGCCTGTGGCGGAAAAAGGGAGCAAAGCGCTGTCTGAAATAAGGAGCATAAGGAAGTGCATTTATGCACAACGCAAGGCGACTGTATTTCAGACGGGGAGAGAATAACCGTAAAAACAAAAGTGGATAGAAGAAAACAACTGTTTTTAGGGAGAGCGTTGATGAAAGTATGACGATGAACAAGCCGCATTGGCGAGGACGAAAGTTTGACAAATAGCAATCACCGTCACTCGCAGTTACCGCTATAAATGAATACTCAAACTTCATCAAATAAAACAACTGTTAGATAAACATATTTACAGCACCATACCTTGACAACCAAAATCCGTTGTGATAATATCGTTTTTGGCAACGGGAGTCCGTTAAGCATATTTGATATGGGGATATGAATTTATGAAAAAAGCAGTTTTATTTGACCTTGACGGCACAATGTGGCACACTTCTGATGTGATTTTGCCTGTGTGGAATGATGTACTTAAAAAACATAAAGAAACAACAAAGCAAGTCACACTTGAAGAAATGAACAGTTATATGGGAAAAACGGTTGAACAGATTGCGTCAATAATGTTGCCCGAGCTTCCGCTTGAAAATTCGGTCGCAATTGTAAAGGAATGTTGCGCTGAACAGATTCCGTCACTTCGTAAAACGGGCGGTCATTTGTATGATAATCTTGAAAGTACGCTTGAAATTCTTTCAAAGAATTATTTTCTCGGCATAATCAGCAATTGTCAGTGCGGCTATATTGAAGCGTTCCTGTTAGCTCATAAGCTTGAAAAATATTTCTCCGATTTTGAAATGTCGGGCAGAACCAATCAGACAAAAGGGGAGAATATAAAGCTTGTTATTAAGAGAAACAGCATTGATAAGGCTGTGTATCTCGGCGATACAATCGGCGATCAAATTGCCGCAAAAGATGCAGAAATTCCGTTCGTGTTTGCATCATACGGATTCGGCACAACGGAAAATCCTGAATACACAATCAGTTCGTTTGATGAATTGCCAAAAGTTGCAGAAAAAATTCTCGGCTAAATGCGATAAAATAAGATGATATCGGGATACTGCCTGTCACGGTGTCATCTTGTCAAAAGGTATAAAGTTTCAGTTTTTATGCGTTTTTTGTTGACAGAGAAAAAATAATGTAAAATATTTGAAAAAACTTTCAAATATCTATTGACAAGTTAAATGCCTTGTGATACAATGTTGACTGTTGAGTCGAGAGATTCACAACTTAATAATTGCGAGTGTGCTGGAATAGGCAGACAGGCACGTTTGAGGGGCGTGTGTTTCACGACGTACGGGTTCAAGTCCCGTCACTCGCACCATTAAAAGAGGATTGATATAAAATATCAATCCTCTTTTAATTTGTACCAGCAAGCGATGACGGGACTTGAAGGCGACCGTTAAGAAAACAGTCCTGTGGACTGTTTTTAGGGAGAGCGTTGATGAAAGTATGATGATGAACAAGCCGCATTGGCGAGGACGGAAGTTTGACAAATAGCAATCACCGTCACTCGCAGTTACCGCTATAACAAATTGCAATAGGAAAAATGATAGGACTTGAGGTAGCCTTGCGACCGCCGCCTGTGGCGGAAAAAGGGAGCAAAGCGCTGTCTGAAATAAGGAGCATAAGGAAGTGCATTTATGCACAACGCAAGGCGACTGTATTTCAGACGGGGAGAGAATAACCGTAAAAACAAAAGTGGATAGAAGAAAACAACTGTTTTTAGGGAGAGCGTTGATGAAAGTATGACGATGAACAAGCCGCATTGGCGAGGACGAAAGTTTGACAAATAGCAATCACCGTCACTCGCAGTTACCGTTATAACAAACTGCAATAGGGAATATGACGGGACTTGAGGTAGCCTTGCGACCGCTGCCTGTGGCGGAAAGAAGTTTAAGACTTCATTCTTCGTAGCTCTTTTTGTTTTATGCGAATAATAGTTACTTTTTTGAAAAAATCGAAAAAATTTGAAAAATTTTAAAATTTTTTCGGATTTTATAAAATCAAAAGCCGTTTTAAATTGTCTATATTATGAAAGAAAATGAGAGGAGGTTATTTTATGAACATTTCCCACTTAGTAGAGAAAATTAAGAAGGGAGATAACAAATCATTTGAAAAGCTCTACAAGCTTACAGAGCGTGAAGTGTGGTTTACTTGTATCAGCTTTTTAAAGAACGAAACAACCGCACAGGACATTATGCAGGAAACTTACATAACGGCTTTTTTAAAAATCCAATCTTTGGAAAAATCATCACAAATCAGAAGTTGGCTTAACAGAATTGCCGTTAATAAGTGCAAAAATTATTTGAAAGGTAAAGGTGAAATCCAACTGGACGATGAAATTTTTGAAAATCAGGCAATAGTTGACGAGCGTATATCAATTCCCGAAGAATACATTTCAGACAAGGCAAAGAGAGAAATTATTCTTTCAATTATGCAGGAAGTACTGTCCGATGTTCAGTATCAGACAGTGATTATGCACTATTTTAATGAAATGACTGTTGATGAAATCGCAGAAGTCTTTGAATGTTCAAGGGGTACTGTGCTTTCAAGGCTCAACTATTCAAGGGCAAAGATGAAAACTGCAATTGAAGATTACGAAAACAAAAGCGGTGACAGGCTTCACGGTGTTGTTGTTGTACCTTTCTTTACAACTATTTTCAGAGAGCAGGCAAAGAGCCTTGCAGTACCGAACATTACAATCAAGCTCCCGAACGGACAGACAC
>OJNN01000939.1_pt1 | contig 11313 bp, 6 predicted proteins | sample 1597851 | NCBI WGS metagenome assembly OJNN01 (sample SAMN01915222, study PRJEB22387) | human gut metagenome | isolation source: stool | host: Homo sapiens | place: USA | reverse complement strand
ACATGATACTATATTAGTATATTGTTTTTCCGACAAAAAATCAATAGGGAAATACCACAATTTTTCCCGAGTTTTATTTTGTGTTTTTAGTAAATACGCTTGTATTTATAGGACGGACAGTTCCAGATTTCGTCCATTTCAACGTGATATCGTTCACACATCGTCTTTTTCCATAAATACAGCGTACACATTTTGTGCAGTCTGTATATTCAATTGTATGAAAGGTGTAAATTATCCTAATCCATAGGTTATATATTATCAATTGGGCAAAAAAAGATATTAGACAGAAAAAACAAACCGTGGTATACTGGATAAGGCAAGAGCGAACCAACACGCTCACACGCACAACATGACATCAAGCCACATAGGAGGACAAAGACAATGGGTGGAATTCTGGAAACGGCAATGCTGATCTGTTTCGGCTGTTCCTGGCCGATCAATCTGGTGAAGAACTACAAGTGCCGCAGCGCAAAGGGCATGAGCCTGCCGTTCATTCTCCTGCTGATGGTGGGCTATATCGCCGGCATCAGCGCCAAGTTTATCCTGGGTGTCAATGTCCATAACGCCTATGTGCTGGTGGTCTATCTGCTGAACCTGGCTATGGTAACGGCGAATCTGTTCGTATACTTCCGGAACTGCGCTCTGGACCGCAAGGCAGAGCTTTGCGCAGAGCCAGAGGCAGACGACACCGCCATGGATCTGATGGCTGCATCCGTTGCCGAACAGGTACAGCAGCGGTCGAAAGAGCGCACCCGCACGCTCCGTCCCAAGGCAGCAGGAAACGCCACTGTGCTGGACTATATCCAGTGGGGCAAGACCATCGAAGAATAACGAAATACCTCTCCCCTGGAGACCGCCGTTATCTCCTACACGCATCTTTGATGCGGCGGTTTCCGATATACTTTCCAGAAAGCTGGTCTGTTTTTCGACAGATCAGCTTTTTTTGGCGTATTTGCATTTTCACGCTATGGAATTTGTTATATGTTTTTCACAGAAAATTGTCTATATTGTACATTGACATTGTGCAATCAAACATATATAATAATGGTATGTACGCAGTGCCGAACTGCGGTAAAAACGATATGCCATTTCTGCACACAAGGATGCAGACAATGGACACATGAGGTGAATGTTTATGAAGAAGAAACTGACGGCATGGATCACGGCGGCAGCCATGGGGCTTTCCATGCTGGGAACGGTTGTCCCACAGGCGGCTCTGGCGGCATCTGCTGCCGGGAGCATCCAGGTAGAGTATCTGGATCGGGGCATCTCCGCCATCAACACCGGCTCGGGAATGCTGGTCAGCTGGCGTTTTCTCGCCAACGATTCTGACAGCGCCGTATTCCAGCTGTACCGGAACAACACGCTGGTCTACACCAGCAGCGCCGGAGAATCCACCTGCTATCTGGACAAAGACGGCAAAAGCACGGACAAATACCGGGTAGACACACTGGAAGGCGGCAAGGTGGTCTCCACCGCCGACTGCACCATGATCTCCAACCAGAACTATTTTCAGCTGAATCTGGATCCGCCCACCGGCAGCGGCTGCACCTATTCCCCGAACGACTGTTCCGTCGGCGATGCAGACGGTGACGGGATGTATGAGATCTTCATGAAGTGGGATCCCTCCAACTCCAAGGACAATTCCCAGAAGGGAAAGACCGGGAACGTTTTCATTGACTGCTACCGGCTGGACGGCACACGGCTGTGGCGCATCGACCTGGGCAAAAACATCCGTGCCGGCGCACACTATACCCAGTTTTTCGTAGCAGACTTCGACTGTGACGGAAAGGCGGAGATGACCTGCAAGACCGCAGACGGCACTGTAGACGGCAAGGGTACTGTCATCGGCGATGCCTCCAAGGACTACCGGAATTCCAACGGCTATGTGCTGTCCGGACCGGAATATTACACGCTGTTTGACGGCAGCACCGGCGCAGCCCTGGACACCATCAACTATGAGCCGGGACGTGGCACGGTCTCCAAATGGGGCGACAGCTACGGCAACCGGGTAGACCGGTTCTGGGGTACTGTGGCATACCTGGACGGCAGCAAGCCCAGCGTTGTCACCGGACGTGGCTATTACACCCGGATGACCGCCACTGCCTATGATGTGGTCAACAAAAAGCTGGTCAAGCGGTGGGCATTCGACACCGGAAACGACAAGAGCGCTGCCGGCTACGGCGACGGCAACCACAACAGCATGGCTGCCGATGTAGACGGCGACGGCAAGCAGGAGATCATCACCGGCTCCACCTGTATCGACGACAACGGCAAGGTGCTGTGGTGCCTGAACAAGGGTCACGGCGATGCCATGCACCTGGGCGATTTTCTCCCGAACCGCAAGGGACAGGAACTGTGGATCTGCCACGAGGATAAGCCTTACGGCGTTTCTCTGGTAGATGCCTCCAACGGCAAGATCATCTTTCACAAGGACGGCACTGGCGACACGGGACGCTGCTGTGCGGACAATGTCTGGGCAGGCAACGACGGGGCAGAGTTCTGGGGACTGAACAACGACGTCTTTGACGGCAGCGGCAACACGCTCAGCTGCCGGCGACCGGCGATCAACTTCCTGTCCTACTGGGACGGCGACCTGGAACGGGAGATCCTGGACGGCAAAACCGATTCTCCTGCCACCATCTCCAAGATGGGCACAGACGGCAAGCTGACGACCCTGCTCTCCACAGACGGCTATTACACCTGCAACACCACCAAGGGTACGCCCTGTCTCTCGGCAGATATCTTCGATGACTGGCGGGAAGAGCTGATCGTCCGGGCAGCAGACAGCAAGTCCATCCGGATCTACTGCACGCCCTATGACACAGACTACCGCATCACCACGCTGATGCACGATCCGCAGTACCGGGTACAGGTCTCTGCACAGCAGACCGCCTATAACCAGCCGCCGCACGCAAGCTTTTACCTGGGTTCTGACCAGCCCCTTCCGGCACGTCCCAATGTCACTGTGCTGGGACAGACAACGCCTACACCCACACCGACTCCCGATCCGGAACCGGTAACGCCTACCGCAGCCGTACTTCCGGAAGGCGCTGTGTTCATGCTGAAAAATGTGAACAGCGGTCTCTATCTGGAAGTTGCCAACGGCAGCGCTGAGGCTGGGGCAAATCTCCAGCAGTGGGGCGCAGACGGCGCAGCGGCGCACAATACCTGGCGTGCCGTTTCTGCCGGAGACGGTTACTATTATCTGTACAGCCAGGTGGGCGACAAGATCACCTACCTCATGGACATCTCCGGCGGCAAGGCAGACAATGGCACAAATGCCGCACTCTGGACAAAGAGCAGCCGGGAACAGGCACAGCAGTTCCTGTTCGCTAAAAACAGTGACGGTTCTTACACCATCTATACCAGGGCATCTGAGCTGAAAAGCTGTGTGGAAGTCGCTGACGCCAGCACGGCAAGCGGCGCAAATGTACAGCAGTATGCGTACAACGGCAATGCCTGCCAGCACTGGAACCTGGAAGAAGTCGCTGACACCGGCGTAAAGCTGGACACCACAAAGGTATACCAGTTCCAGAACAGCAACAGCAGTCTGATGCTGGAGGTCGCCAACGCCAGCACTGAGGCTGGGGCAAACGTACAGCAGTACGCCGAAAACGGCAACAACTGTCAGAAGTGGACGCTCAAGGAATTTGGTGACGGCTATTACTACATCCTGTCCCAGCTGAGCGACGGAAAGACCTATTACCTGGACGTTGCCGACGGCAAGAGCGATGACGGCACCAACATCCAGATCTTCACCAACAACAAGTCCTCTACCCAGCTGTTCAAGTTCATCCCCAACCCGGACGGCACGTATTACATCGTCACACGGGCGACCAGAGACAAAGGCGGACTGGGCGTTTCCGGCGCATCCAAGGATAACGGCGCAAACGTCATCCAGTGGACGAAAAACGGCAGCGCCGACCAGAAGTGGATCGTCACCGCCATCGGCGACATCACCGCTCCGGTCACTACCACCGAACCGCCGGCAACAACACTGCCCACAGAGACTACCACCAGCGCAGCACCTACCGAAACGACTGCTGCACCGACAGAAACTACCACTTCCGCAGCGCCCACCGAGACAACTGCCGCACCCACGGAAACGACTACTTCCGCTGCACCCACCGAGACAACTGCCGCACCCACGGAAACTACCACTTCCGCAGCACCTGTGACCGTCACAGAGACCGTTCCGATCGAAACCACCTCTGAGACACCGGCGGAAACATCACTCGCCACAACGGTTACAACAACTACCACTGCCGCTCCGGCATCCGGCGACACGACCACCTCGACCACAAAGGCGACGCCGGTGTCCTCGATCCTCTACGGAGACACCAGCATGGACGGCAGAGTGGATATCACAGACGCAGTCCTGCTGAATAAGGCGATCGCCGGCGCAGTAGAACTGGACACAAACGCACGCCAGAACGGCGACTGCAAACAGGACGGCGAACTGACACTGGAAGATGCAGTGACACTGCTGCAGTTCCTGGTTCACGTCATCAGCAGCCTGCCGCAGTAAAAAAGCCTATTCCGTACCTAACCCAATCCCAAAACAGCGCCGTTTCCGGAAAATCCGCCGGGAACGGCGTTTTTCTGCGATACCGTTTGCAAGATTTCCCCTTTCTCTGCATAGAATAGGATTGTATCCCTATGGCAACACAGAACGGAGGTTATTTTATGTGCGGAATCACCGGCATGATACATCTGGAACAAGACCTGCGGCAGCAAGAGGCGCTGCTGCGCAAAATGCAGGAGACCCTGCGCCGCCGTGGCCCGGATCAAGAGGGCATTTTTCTCTCGCCACGCTGTGCCATGGCGCACACACGCCTGGCGGTCATTGACGTGGAAAAGGGCAGACAGCCCATGGAGATCACCGCCGGCGGCGAGACCTATACCATCGTCTACAACGGCGAGCTTTACAACACGCCGGAACTGCGCACACAGCTGGAACAGGAGGGCGTGGTTTTTCAGACCCACTGCGACACCGAGGTCGTTCTCCAGTCCTACGCCCACTGGGGGCCACGCTGTGTGGAACAGTGCAACGGCATTTTCGCCTTTGCCGTCTGGGAACACACCGCCCAGCGGCTCTTTCTGGCACGTGACCGCATCGGCGTAAAGCCTCTGTTTTATGCGGAGATTCCCGGCGGTCTGGTGTTCGGCTCGGAGATCAAGGCACTGCTTCAGCACCCGGATGTTCCCCACGAGATCGACCAGAACGGCGTGGCAGACCTGCTGCTTTTGGGACCGGGACGCACACCGGGCTACGGCGTGTTCCGGACAGTCCGGGAAGTCAAACCGGCGCACTGCGGCTACTATATGCAGGGCAGTCTCCACCTGCATCCCTACTGGGAACTACATGCGGCAGTCCACACCGACAGCTTTGCCGAAACTGCCGCCCACGTCCGGGAACTGCTCACCGACGCTGTCCGGCGGCAGCTGGTGTCTGACGTTCCCATCGGCACATTTTTATCCGGCGGTCTGGATTCCAGCCTGCTCTCTTCCCTGTCCAGCCAAGTTCTCCGGGAACGTGGAGAAACGCTCCACACCTTTTCCGTGGACTATTGGGACAACGACCGCTATTTCCGAAAGAGCCATTTCCAACCCACCAGCGACCCTGCCTATATCCGTGCCATGGAGCGCTATCTGGGCTGTCAGCATCACTGGACGGTGCTGGATACGCCAGCGCTGGCAGAGGCGCTTTATGCCGCCGTGGATGCCAGAGATCTGCCGGGCATGGTGGACGTGGACAGTTCCCTGCTGCTGTTCTGCGGCGAGATCCGAAAGGAAGTCACTGTGGCGCTTTCCGGCGAATGTGCTGACGAACTGTTCGGCGGCTATCCCTGGTACCGGGATGCGGATGTACGCCGTGTCAACGGTTTCCCCTGGGCGCAGAGTACCGCCTATCGGGCAAAGTTCCTCCGTCCGGAGCTGGCGGAAAAGATCGACGCCCAGGCGTATGTCCAGGATGCCTATGAGCGCACCATTCGTGCCGCAGAAAAGCTACCGGAGGATTCGCCGCTGGAATCCCGGATGCGGGAAATGATGAAACTGAATCTGAACTGGTTCATGCAGACTCTGCTGGATCGGAAGGACCGGATGAGTATGTACAATTCCCTGGAGGTGCGTGTGCCGTTCTGCGACTACCGCATTGCCGAGTATCTGTACAATGTGCCGTGGGAATACAAGGACTGGAACGGCTATGAAAAGGGACTGCTGCGGACGGCGATGCAGGATGTGCTGCCGCCGGAGGTGCTGTGGCGCAAGAAAAGCCCCTATCCCAAAACCCACAACCCCAGCTATCTCCGGGCGGTGTCCGAAATGCTGCGAAAAGTGCTGGACGCTCCGGATGCTCCGGTACTGCAGATCGTCCGCCGGGAAATGCTGGAACAGCTATTGGACAGCGAAGAGTCGGTGCAGTGGTACGGTCAGCTTATGACCCGTCCGCAGATCATGGCGTACTTCGTGCAGATGGACTACTGGATGCGGAAATACCAGGTGAAGGTCGTTTTCTAAGGCAATACCGCACAAACCACAAAGAGCCGCAGGCTTGCTTTTTACAGCAGTGCCTGCGGCTCTTTTGTTATGGTTGATTTATTCTGCTTGTTCCGGATTCTGCGTCAGCATGGGACGATTGAGGATCTGCATGAACTCTTCCCCGGTGATGGTTTCGTGTTCGTACAGATACTTGGCGATCTCATGCAGCTTCGGCATATGCTCCTGGAGCATTTCAATTGCACGGCGATACTGTTCGCCGATGATCTCTGTGACCTTTTTGTCGATCTTGGTCTGGGTCTCCATGGAACAGGTCAGGCTGGCGTCGCCGCCCAGATACTGGCTCTGCACCGTCTCCATTGCCACCATGCCGAATTCATCGCTCATACCGTAGCGGCTCACCATCGAGCGTGCCAGCTTGGTCGCCTGCTCGATGTCGTTGGATGCGCCGGTGGTGATCTCGTGGAAGATCAGTTCCTCTGCGGCACGTCCGCCGGTCAGCGTGGCGATCTTGTTTACCATTTCTGTCTTGGTCATAAGGTAATGCTCGCCCTCATCCACCTGCATGGTGTATCCCAGCGCACCGGAGGTACGGGGAATGATGGTGATTTTCTGCACCGGCGCAGACTGGGACTGGAGCGCAGCCACCAGTGCATGACCTACCTCGTGATACGACACGATGAGCTTTTCCTTGTTGGAAAGCACCCGGTTCTTCTTCTGATAGCCGGCGATGACCACTTCTACGCTCTCCATCAGATCTTCCTGTGTCGCACAGGAGCGTCCCAGACGGACAGCACGCAGTGCAGCCTCGTTGATGATGTTCGCCAGTTCCGCACCGGATGCGCCGGCAGCAGTCCGGGCAATGGCGGAAAAGTCCACGTTTCCGGCAAGCTTGATCTTCTGGGCGTGTACCTTCAGAATGTCGATACGTCCCTGGAGGTCGGGCAGTTCTACCGGAATGCGCCGGTCGAAACGTCCCGGACGGAGCAGCGCCGGGTCAAGGGATTCCGGACGGTTGGTGGCTGCCAGAATGACAACGCCCTTCGAACCGTCAAAGCCGTCCATCTCGGTCAGCAGCTGGTTCAGGGTCTGCTCGCGCTCATCGTTGCCGCCTAAGTTGCTGCCGCCGTCGCGCTTCTTGCCGATGGTATCGATCTCATCAATAAAGACGATGCAGGGCGCTTTTTCGCCCGCCTGCTTGAACAGGTCGCGCACCTTGGACGCGCCCATGCCCACGAACATCTCGACAAATTCACTGCCTGCGATGGAGAAGAACGGCACGCCGGCCTCACCGGCCACGGCGCGGGCCAGCAGCGTTTTGCCGGTACCCGGAGGGCCCACCAGCAGCACGCCCTTGGGCATCTTGGCACCGATGTCCTCATACTTCTTGGGGTTGTGCAGGAAGTCCACGATTTCCTGCAGGCTCTCCTTGGCTTCGTCCTCACCGGCCACATCGTTGAACTTGATGCCGGTTTCATCGTCCACCACATACTGCTTTGCGCCGGACTTGCCGCCGCCGAACAGCATGGCGTTGCCGCCTGCACCGCCCATCTCCTGCATTTTCTTGGTAGCCCAGCGGTTCAGGAACCAGAAAATCAGAATCATCGGCAGGAAGGAAATCAGCAGATTCAGCAGCGAATCCCAGATGGTCGGGCTCTGGTAGACGGTGCCGAACTCCACGCCCGCATCCTCCAGACGCGCCACAAGGTTATTGTCCTGCGCAATCGCGTTGGTCTTGTAGGAGTTGTCGTTCTTGTCCACAAAGTAGATCTGCTGGTCCTCAATCTGGACGGTGGACAGCTCTTTGCTTTCCAGCATCTGCAGGAAGGTGCTGTAGTTTACACTCTTTACGCTGGCCTGCATCAGCGCCGGGTACAGGAAAATATTGCTTAAAATGACAAGCGCCAGAATGACCGCATAGCCAATCCATAGCTTTTTCTTCGGGTCCTTCGGCGGCTGTACTGTCTCTTGCATCAGGGTAGCCTCCTTCTTTTTCTTATGACCCTTATAGGATGCGCCCTAAAAATGAACAGCGTGTGAATCAACTTTGAACGAACCGCAAAAAAATGCGGCCGTGGCGGGCTTTGTGGGACTTTTACCGCATTTTGCACAGGTTTTCGACCGGTTTCCACTGTTGAAATGTGGAAAACCATGTTGAAACTGTGGAAAACCCGGTGCAAACCCACAAAATACTGCGCTATACAGCGTATGTTGAATTGTGGAAAAAGCAGCTCTGTAGGGGTTGGGTATGCCCGGTCCGGCCGTTACCCGCAAAATCGCACTTACCGGGGAACACGGGCGGATATAGAATCCGCCCCTACGGCGTTGCACCCAATTTATTTATTATTTATTATTTATTTGCGGCGCTCTCTCCGGCGTCGTCGTACCCTGTGTGTTGCACCCAATTTATTTATTATTTATTATCTATTATTTGTATAGCGGTGCAGCCCTTCTTCTGCATTTGAACAAATTTTAAATTTCTGCTCAAATTTTAGCGATTTTTGTAACATTTCGGAAATATTTCTCGTTATAATAGATAGTATCGTGTTAATGTCACACATTCTTGCGGAAGGAGGACTCATTCATGAATCCGTACAAGCAGAATATTTTTTATAAAGACCTTACCATCAATCTGACAGCCTGCCGGGTCAGCCGCGCCGGGCAGGATCTGTGCCTGACCCCGCGGGAGTTTGCACTGCTGGCCGTGCTGCTGTCGCACTGCGGCATTGCGCTGAGCCGCAGCCAGCTGCTGGAAGCCGCGTGGGGCTACGCCTTTATCGGCGAAAGCCGCACGGTGGATGTACATATCAACCGCCTGCGCCGTAAGCTGGGGTTGGAAAATGACATCCAGACCGTGTACAAGGTGGGCTACCGGCTCAACCGCGCCTGTTGACTTTCCCGGCGGATTTGGTACAATAAGGGTAAGCTGTACAGGGCGGCACCGGGCCGCCCGCACCCCTATAAGCTGGGAGGTTTCCGCCATGAAACGTATCATTACCATCGGCCGTGAATTTGGTGCCGGCGGCGGCGAGCTGGGCCGCCGTCTGGCCCGGGAGCTGGACATTGCCTACTATGACCGCGACATCATCTTAAAGACCGCCAAGGCCAGCGCCCACCTGACACCCGAGCAGGTGCGACGCTGGGATGAGCGCATCCCCCATGAGTTCGGCTTTACCCAGAGCCTGTTCAACTTCTACAACCGCCCCCTGAGTGAGGAGCTGTGGGACGCGCAGGTGCGGGCCATCCGTGAGCTTGCCGACAAGGAGAGCTGTGTCATCGTCGGCCGCAACGCCGACTACATCCTGCGGGAGTTTGACCACTGCCTGCGCGTTTTTGTGCACGCCGACCGCAACTGGCGCCTGCTGCGTATGCGCAAGCTGATGCCGGACACCCCCTTTGAGCAGCTGGAGGCCGATTTGGACAGTGCCGACCGTGCCCGCCGCAACTACTGCAAGCAGCACACCGGCCAGATCTACGGCGACAGCCGCAACTATGACCTGACCCTTTGCACCAGCAAGCTGGGTCTGGACAAGGCGCTGGAAATTTTGCTTTCCGCCGCCAGGGATATGTAAAGCTATCAATGCCAAAGACCCTGCATCACCCGATGCAGGGTCTTTGTTGTAAAAGGGGCGCTTTCCCGGTAGATGGTGCTCCCGGGCAACAGCCGGGCCGGGCATACCCGGCCCCTACCGCGCAATAGTTCGTAGGGGGCGGCGTCCCCGACGCCCCGCGCAACGTCCCGGCAGATGTCGTTTACCGGGAACGCGGGCGGATATAGAATCCGCCCCTACGGTGCTGCACCCAATTTATTATTTACTATTTGTGCAGCCGTAGGACGGGGTGACCCCACCCCGCCGCAACCGTCCGGCAATATCCCATTCCCGGTGTTGGCGGCAACAAACCCTTCTATTCTATAATGATTTTTTGCCACCAACGATTTGCACAAAAAAGCGCCTATAATTTTAGTAAAAGTAATGGTGGCAAAAAATTATAATTGTAATAGGGAATTGTTTGCCACCAATAAACCTAAAAGAGCACATAGTCCCCGCCCAAGGTAGAGACAGTTCCGTCGGGGCCGGTTGTGATGCCGTTCAGCGTGTCCAGACCGCCGTAGACCTCCGGCTCAAGCATGGTGGTCAGCGCAAAGGCGTTGCCGTCCGGGGCAAACCGCATAACCCGCAGCACACCCGAAGTGTGCCGATATTCGAGCCCGGTATCGGCGGCAGCCTGCGTCCAGCTGCCTGCCAGCGTGGTGCCAAGCTGGTCAAGAAATGCCTGCGTCTGCTCCGCGGGTGTGGCATCCCCGGCAGGCAGCTGCGCATCGTTGACAGCTACCTCTAAAAATGCCCCGTTGTCCGGCAGATACATCAGCTCAAGGCTGGTCATATCCGTGGGTGTGAAGGTGCTGCCGTCCTTCTGCGGCGTGTAGTCCTGCACCGTCATCCGGCGGAACCGCACGGCCTGGATCCCGCCGGTGTAGGACGCAGCATAGCAGTAGACCATCATGCTGCCGTTCTCCATCACGGTGTCGCCGTCATGGGCCTCGCCCTCCTCGATGCGCGCCAGCAGATGATCCAGCTGGTCGCGGTTCAGCAGTCCGCGGGCGGCGGCCTGCTTCAGCTTGCCGCGCAGGGTGGTGTAGGCGTTCTCCGTCCAAGTGCTGTCCGCCCGGTTGATGCCGCCCTGCACGCCGTAGCGGTAGAGCGCCCCGGCCACCGGGTCAAGGCGTATTTCATCGCTCATCACGCCGGGCAGTGCGGGCCGTGTCTGCGGGGCCGCATACTGCGCCGCCTGCACCTGTACGGCTAG
>OJNN01000937.1_pt1 | contig 11325 bp, 8 predicted proteins | sample 1597851 | NCBI WGS metagenome assembly OJNN01 (sample SAMN01915222, study PRJEB22387) | human gut metagenome | isolation source: stool | host: Homo sapiens | place: USA | reverse complement strand
TAAATTTTTGAGGTATTTCTTCAACAAAATATTTATCAAGGAACTCTATTATATAATTGATGTTACACAAAATACAAAAAAGAACAAATCCTAAATTATTTTTCAACTTGATAGGACTATTTCTAAAAAAATGATAATCTCGATATTTGACAATATTATTTCTGTCATCATAACTAAATGGCTCTAAATTTGTATCCAAAAAATAGGCCGCAAGCTTCCCAGTAACAATACTCAAATCTCTGATCTTAGGACCTATTTTTTCATCTTCTAAAGTATTAAACGGCATATACATTGCAAATAAAATAGTATTGCCACAAACTGCTCCATTACAATAATCCGTTCCCACATTATAATAACCAATTATCTTTTCAAGTAAGCTTCGAATATTGTAAAAATACTCATCACTTTCATGAAATTTATCCAATAGTAATGTTTCATATTCTTCATATGACATTTCAAACAATTTGTGAGCTTGTCTTAATTTTACATAGTATTCTTTTTCTTCATCATTAAATCTCGGTGCATTTAGTCCAATTTTTTTGCACCATTGTTCCGCACCATCCGCAAAAATTCCTATATACGGTATGCTCATCATTACATAATTACTATTAATATTTTTAGCGTTATTTTGCATATCAACTAACGTATATATAAACCGTGCATCTGATTGAATCAAATCAAATGCCGCTTTTTGTACTTTATTTAGCATATCCTGCACCTTCTTACTTACCTTTTATTAAATATAACATAGCATTTTGAATATTTACAATCAATATTTTTCTAAAGAAAAAGAACGAATACACATCTAAATTGATGGTTCGTTCTCTTTTATCATTTAACCATATATATAATATTTCTATACAGTTCTTTTTTGTTGCCACCATATGATCTGTGATGACATACACACCTCGTTATCCAAGCGCGATCATTCTGTTGATGCAGCGGGAAGCCCCCTCCATCACCTCATCAGAAAGGACTATCTCTTCGCCACCTGTGCCCTTTAATACATTCAATATGTCAACCAGGGTAGTAAGTTTCATATTATGGCACATCAGCTTTGAAGAAATTGGATAGAACATTTTGTCAGGGCACTCATACTGAAGATGCTCCACAATACTGTGCTCTGTACCGATGATAAATTCTTTTTTCTCTGACTTTCTGGCATATGCCATAATTCCTGTGGTTGAACCTACATAATCAGCCTCTGCAACTACATCAGGTCTGCACTCAGGATGGACAAGAAGTTCCGCATGTGGATGTAACTCTTTTGCCTTCAAAGCATCATCTAGGGTAACCGCAAGATGTCTAGGACATCCGCCGTTAAAAAATGCAAATTCCTTTTCCGGCATCTGCTTTTGAACATAGTTTCCAAGATTCGGATCTGGAATAAAAAGAATCTTGTCGTTATCAAGCTTGCTGCAGATCTGAACTGCTGATGAAGATGTCACACATACATCACAGGCAGTTTTCAATTCAGATGTCGTATTTATATAGGCGACAACCGCATATCCCGGATACTTCTTCTTCATCTCATCCAGCGTTTCAAGGTTCATCTGCTCAGCCATCGGACATCCGGCTTCAGGGTTAGGCAGATACACATTCTTATCAGGGGACAATATCTTACATGTCTCCGCCATAAAACGCACACCACACATTATTATATTTTTGCGGGAATCCTTGCTCGCCTCAACGCTAAGTCCATATGAATCTCCCATATAATCTGCAACTTCAAGAATCTCATGTCCCTGATAAGCATGTGCCAGTATGCAGAAATCTTTCTCTTTCTTCAGTCTGATTATCTCTTCCTGTATCTCTTTTATCGTCATTTTATTCTCTCCAAATCATTTTGTATTATTTCTCCCACTCCTGCCACGGAACAAGGAAGCCTGTCTCCTCGAGTTTCTGCTCTATAGTATCCAGGATTTCTTCACTTGGAGCCTCTATCAGATGGTAATGATATCCGTTCGTAGCATTTCCAAGCAGGGACGACTGGCTGTTTTCCAATTTTTTCATAAATTTTGCCACGTCGTATCTAGAAGCAATATTCATCTTTGCAGTAACACGATTGTACACTGTATGACTTATACTTACATTCTTTACAACACCGCCATAATCAACTATGATCGTGAGTTCTTCCTCAGTCCTGTCATAACCATGTTTTACTTTAAACTCTCTCTGACATTTTGATTCATTCTTGTATATATAACCCCTGTTAGTTGCAATTATGCCATCATCAGCCGCCCTGATCACTGCAATGTCCTGCACTATTATCTGTCTACTGACATCGAATTCTGACGCAAGCTTATTTGCCGGAACAGGGACATCTGAATTCTTCACAATGTCAAGTATCCTTTCCCTTCTCTCTTTTGCCTTCACTTTATTCCTCCGCATGAAGATTTTTCATCGATATATCCATTATAGGTGAACTGTGTGTAAGCGCACCGCTTGATATATAATCCACTCCCAATGATACCAGTCTCTCTATGTTCTCTTTTGTAACATTGCCTGAACATTCTGTCTCCGCACGTCCATCGATCAAATCAATCGCAGCCCTCATCTGATCCGTTGTCATATTGTCAAGCATAATGATATCGGCTCCCGCTTCAACAGCCTCTTTTACCTGATCCAGTGTCTCAACTTCAACCTCTATCTTGCGAACAAATGGTGCATACTCCTTTGCCATTCTCACTGCATTGGTTATACTTCCCGCAGCGCCTATATGATTATCCTTAAGCAATACTCCATCCGACAAATTGTATCTGTGATTGCTGCCTCCGCCGACTCTGACTGCATACTTCTCAAATATACGGCAATTAGGCGTGGTCTTTCTGGTATCCAGCAGAGTAGTCTTGCTTCCTTTAAGAAGTTCTGCAACCTCATGGGTATATGTAGCTATTCCACTCATACGCTGCAGGTAATTAAGCGCAACCCTCTCTCCAGAGAGAAGAACCCTGATATCACCAGTCACAATTCCCATAAGCTGGCCAGCCTTCACCTCATCGCCATCTTTGCAGAAGAACTCAACCTCAGTGCTGTCATCTAAGAGTGTAAATACTCTTGCATATACATCAAGTCCTGCAATGATTCCATCCTGCTTGCATATCAGGTCTACTTTTCCTTTCTGTGCCTTTGGCATCACCGCATTTGTGGATACATCCTCACTTGTGATATCCTCCTGTAAAGCCATCATTATAAGCTTGTCCGCATTCAATTTCATTGTTATCTGATTCATTCTCAGCCTCTTCTTTCCGTTTCTGTCAAAACTATATTCTTATATTCTCTAAACAAACCATCTATATCTTCATATTCAGACAGATCTATGTTGTCTTCTCCACAGCCTCTGTGCTCTCTGCTGAACATGATATCATCTGCCACCCTCTGTGCAAATACAAGCGACTCAAGTAACGAATTGCTTGCCAGTCTGTTTCTGCCATGCACTCCATTACATCCGGCTTCTCCTACCGCGTACAATCCTTCCATGGATGTCCTTCCGGCGAGATCTGCCTTCACTCCGCCCATGTGGTAATGCTGAGCCGGCACAACCGGTATTGGTTCAACAAGCACATCATACCCCTCATCCTTGCACTGCTTGTATATATGTGGAAAATGCTGCAAGATCACATCTCTTCCAAGTGGTCTCAGATCTTCCCACACATGCTCCGTTCCATCTATCTCCATCTGTTTCCATATTGCATGGCTGACTACATCACGAGGCTGCAGTTCATCTGTAAACCTTTCGCCCGCCTTGTTAAGAAGCCATGCGCCTTCGCCTCTCACAGATTCAGATATCAAAAATCTTCTTCCCTTATTCCGGCTAAACAGTGTTGTCGGGTGGATCTGCACATAATTCAGATTCTCTACCTCTACACCATGTTTTAAGGCAATTGCTATGGCATCACCTGTTATATGGGCAAAATTCGTTGAGTTCTTATATATACCTCCGATTCCACCACACGCCAATACAACGTTGTTGGATCTAAGTATGCTTATATTCTTCGCCTCATCAGCTATAACCACTCCACCACAGGCATTGTCATTGCAGATGATGTCGAGCATAGTCGTATACTCATATATCTCGATATTAGATTTCTCCTTTGCGCACTCCAGCAAAGTGGATGTAATCTCTTTGCCGGTAATATCCTCGTGGAACAATATTCTTGGCTGGCTGTGAGCTCCCTCCTTGGTGAATGCAAGCTTTCCGCTCTCATCCCTCTCAAATCTGACTCCGAGCCTTATCAATTCTCTGATAACAAGATTCGATGATCTGATCATCAGATCGACTGTCTTTTTATTGTTCTCATAATGACCGGCTCTCATGGTGTCTTCAAAATAATCTTCGTAATCTTCCTCACCCCGCAGCATACATATGCCGCCCTGGGCCAAAAAAGAGTCGGACTCATCAGCCCGCCTTTTTGTGATAATACAGACCTTTTTTGTCTCTGGAAAATTCAACGCACAGAACAAGCCTGCAGCGCCAGTTCCCACAATAATAACATCATATACAGTGTTCATCATTTCTCCTCTTCAAGTAGGCATCATATTATTCTTTATAACCTGACTTGCATCTAAACATAACATATGTAAACACATATGTAAAGATATATGTAATGTTATGTGTAAACTTTTGATGTAAAGTTTTTGAATTAGAGTTTTCTGTACACCGTCTCTACTTTAAGACTTTCTTTATCTGTTTTTCTGTGGCAATCGGGTAGATATCATCCATATGCTTCACTATCCTCTCCCACGATTCCTCAGGGCTCTCACCATATGCGGACGTCACGTGGTCATATCCCCACAGCTTCTCCGGCATGGAATACACAGCCACATTCCATCCGTATTCCGCGCCCTTCTTGTTCAACCGTTTTCTGAAGTCACATGCGCACAGGTATGTCTGCATCTGGAGCTGTGTCATCGTACCCTCAAAGCCTTTCTCTCCGCCCTTGCCAAATCCGGCAAGCTTCTTTATATCGAATGAAAAAAGTTCTGTATTGTACATACTATCCAGCTTTTCTGCTGCAAATTCCGCATCGCTCTCCTCGTCTATCCGGTCATCCATGAACAGATCCATGATCTTCTTCTGCCTGAATGATGCAAGCTCATCATCCCATCTGGCATCGAAATCATATCCAGCTCTTCTATAATTCGCAAAATACGGGAACCATTTCTTTGAGATAAATCCCGCCTTATTGTGGAAAAATTTGCCGTATGCGATGTCGCCTCTTCTGGCTATGATCTCACGCCACACCCAAGGATCCCTCTGCGCATCCTCACTCCACCAGTATTTCTCCGTGGTTCGCTCTTCCACCGAAAATCCAGGTATCTCATTGCGGAAAAGAGGAAGAAATCCCACTTCCTCTATATATCCGATAAGTTCGTCTACCGTATGCAGGCACTCCGGATCATCCTCCGAAACTCCATACATGATCCATGTTCCGTCTTTTGATTCCATAAACTCTCCTAAATTATTCGCCCCTCAAGGTGATCCATCTCATGGAGCACTATCTGGGCTATATATCCGTTGAACTTCATACGCTTTTTTGCAAATGATGCATCCTGAAACTCTACTTCTATGTCTCTATACCTTGTCACCTTTCTCGTGCCGTCCAGAGACAGACATCCCTCCTCTGTCTCGTAAGCCCCCGACTTTGACAGAAGAACCGGATTCAGCATGACAACATTGGCAAATCCCATACTGACGATGATTATCCTCTTCTTATATCCGATCATGTTGCCCGCCATGCCGACGCCCCTCGCCTGATTTGCCGCTAATGTGTCCTGCATATCTGCTATGATCCCCGCATCCATAGTCGTCATCGGAGATGACTTCTGGCTGAGAAACATCTGATCTCTTACTATCTGTTTTACCATGGTCTATTACCTTTCCTTATCTACTCACCATTCTTCACGTACAGGAATAATTTCGACTTGAGCAGCTTCTTCGGCGTTGCCGAGATCTCGCATATCTCCTCGTATATGCGGTTGCACACGATAAAATACGCAGCCAGGGCAGTCAGCACATTCTTCTGATTTGCGCTCTGGAAATTGTACTTTCCTGTCTTCTCATTCTTCTCGCTTCTGGCATGTTTTACCAGGTTATAGTCATTCCACCAATCCGCGATCCTGCCATCCACAAATGCGCTGAACGGCTTCAACTCGATATCTTCAAATGTATCTATCGTCCTCACTGCGTCAAGCCTGATAGCCGGGAATTTTCTAAGCACAGGAGTAAGCCTGTCATGTATATTGTACTTCTTCCTGTAATCGTCCTCCTCTACCATCTTGCAATATATCTCAATCAGAGAATCAATATTGCTGCAGATGTTCAGAAACATATTTATGTATCTGCTTGAAAATGTCGGGAAGTTGCTCTTGTGAATGTCCACATACTCCGAACTGATCCTGACATCCTTCTCAATGATCTGGTATTGCTTCCAGAAAATGTTCAGAAATTCATTCTCAGTTATGACAACTCTGGTCTTCTTCACCAGAACATTTACCCACAAATGTCCCTGACCTATCCTGTCAAGCCTGACATCCTGACTCGTCCATACATCCTCAAGCGATGCGCCTGAAACCAACGCCACCATATCGCAAACCCGGGCCTCAGTATAATTGGCAAATGTCCTTCCATCATCCCGCGTCCGTTCACTCTTGCCGTACTTCCACGAAGCATACAATACCCCGCCGACCCTGAGCGCCTTCATAGCCTTCTCAAGGATCTTGTGCATATCGCTCTTGGCAACATGGAGCAGCGAAGCACATGCCCACACAGCGTCAAATTCATTCTCATAGTTCATGTCCTCAATGCACATATGCACAGCCGCTTTTCCCGTCAGCTCCTGAGTTTTCCTGCACATAGCCTCAGACGCATCCAGAGATACAACCTTGTATCCCTTGTCCAGAAAATATTTGCTGTCACGACCACTGCCGCAGCCAAGATCAAGAATCCTGCTGCCCGGCTTGAGATTTTCCTCAAAGCGCTTGTATATGTCCGACATGTCTGCATTTCTAGTTATCTCGGAATATCTGTCAGCATGTGTGTTGTAGTATTCTATTGTTCTGTTTGTATTTTTATCATCCATTAAAATCTAACCTCTTCCAGTTCATGTGTGGTGAGAGTTCGAATCCCCCTCCACTTTCATATGTATCTACAGGTTATTTGCCTTTCGCAGCAGCTTCTCAAAAGACTCCGCAAATCTCTGGTCATCCTCTTCTGTCCTCTTCCTCGGCCCTTTGATATGATTCCTGCTCGATGCCCTTCTCGCCTTTTTATTCAAATGTCTCTCCATAAGCATCTGATCGATATTCTCATTTGTATACCACTTTCCCGATTGGTGTATCGCAAATGCACCTTTGCCAAGAGCCATCGCCGCCACGCCATAATCCTGCGTAACCACTATGTCGCCCCTGTGACAAATGCTTATCAGCTTGTAATCCACGGCATCCGCCCCGGCCCCAACCACGATAACCTCACTGTAATCAGATGTGAGAACATGGTTCGTATCGCATAGAAGCGTTACCGAGATGTTATATTTTGTTGCTATGTCTTCTGCTATGCCTACTACGGGGCAGGCGTCGGCGTCTATGTATATGTGCATCATAGATAAATCATCCTTTCACCCAATTACATTAACTGCCCAATTAAATATTCAGACATTTTAAGTGTATACTTTTGCTACTAAAATTCAACAGTTCTTTTTGAATTCTATCCTAACTATACCATCCAAACCATAAACCTACAAATGAATAGGTTTCAACACGAGTTGGTTGATATATATGATATTAATCTCTGTTTTCTTCTACGAATGGGATTATAATATACAATTTGTAACTTTTTAACAATCGGAGATTTTAATCCGTTCTCCAACACACGGAGCGAGTTACGCTTGAGGCACTTCCTCTGTATACAATTTTATTTCAATCCACGCTCCAGCGTACGGAGCGACAGATGTTCACTGCAAGCGAAACTAAGTTCTACGTATTTCAATCCACGCTCCGACGAACGGAGCGACTTTCCGTCAACCGTCACATCCGACCACCCAGCGGCATTTCAATCCACGCTCCGACGAACGGAGCGACATCCTGTTTGAGGGTTCTGCCAAGTCCTTCAAGCATTTCAATCCACGCTCCGACGAACGGAGCGACATGGAGATTAGAGTCGGTAGAATTTAACCCTGTTATTTCAATCCACGCTCCGACGAACGGAGCGACCTCTTTGCCAACCGTTAGATTTGAGCATTCCACTATTTCAATCCACGCTCCGACGAACGGAGCGACGCAGCACTTGCAATAGCATTTATTTTGTTCTGGCAATTTCAATCCACGCTCCGACGAACGGAGCGACGTCTGAGCGATCTTACACTCTATGCCATAGTATGAATTTCAATCCACGCTCCGACGAACGGAGCGACTCCTTACCATCTCAATAACCTGATCCGTCGTCATATTTCAATCCACGCTCCGACGAACGGAGCGACAGCATTATTCGCAACAGCTGTCTTACCATTACTATTTCAATCCACGCTCCGACGAACGGAGCGACGTATCATCCGGTCAGCAGGGACCGCCAGTTACAGATTTCAATCCATGCTCCGACGAACGGAGCGACCATCTATAAGTGGTTTGACAGGCTTAAGACTTGAATTTCAATCCACGCTCCGACGAACGGAGCGACAGCCTATTATGATATCTGTTCCTATCTTTCCGCATTTCAATCCACGCTCCGACGAACGGAGCGACATATCAACACCTCTTAATGCAACAATATATTCAAATTTCAATCCACGCTCCGACGAACGGAGCGACTTAGATGTTCCAAGCCCCATGAAGTACTCTTCAGATTTCAATCCACTCTCCGACGAACGGAGCGACATATAACTGTACATAATTAGTTTGATAATGCACATTTCAATCCACGCTCCGACGAACGGAGCGACAGCTCTATCTTCCTCTGTCTGATCTTAACATCCAATTTCAATCCACGCTCCGACGAACGGAGCGACGGTAAACACTCTGTACACTGTTCTTATGACATTCCAATTTCAATCCACGCTCCGACGAACGGAGCGACCCAACTGCTCCCTGGTTTCAACATACTTTGGTAAGATTTCAATCCACGCTCCGACGAACGGAGCGACTAGCGGTCGCTACGAGCTTGTAAGGTACATTTTTATTTCAATCCACGCTCCGGCGAACGGAGCGACGTGTTGCTGTGAGACACAGAGAGCTATTGATGGCGTATTTCAATCCACGCTCCGGCGAACGGAGCGACAGGATCCTGTATCTTCTCAAGCGTTACGAAGTTCTGATTTCAATCCACGCTCCGGCGAACGGAGCGACAGCCAGACAAATATATCCAACACCTGTGATATCAAATTTCAATCCACGCTCCGGCGAACGGAGCGACGGGGATAGCAACTGATTATGGGGATATTCAAAAATTTCAATCCACGCTCCGGCGAACGGAGCGACCCTCATAAGTGATTTATTTGGACTGGATTTGAGATTTCAATCCACGCTCCGGCGAACGGAGCGACGTTGGGGGAGGCGGACATATATATGACTTTACATATATTTCAATCCACGCTCCGGCGAACGGAGCGACTATATCTAAATTAAGAGTAATTGTAGGATTTGTGATTTCAATCCACGCTCCGGCGAACGGAGCGACTATCTCCTGTGAGGAGTAGACAACCTGTGTCTTATTTCAATCCACGCTCCGGCGAACGGAGCGACTCAAAAGCGTACTTCATAGCCTTGTCAGAATTAAATTTCAATCCACGCTCCGGCGAACGGAGCGACTTGGCATATGACACAAGTGCTATAGTAGATGATCTATTTCAATCCACGCTCCGGCGAACGGAGCGACGTAATTTGATGTGACACCAAACCACTTACATATGATTTCAATCCACGCTCCGGCGAACGGAGCGACAAAGCCAAGCAGTGACTTTGGATATCCCATGATGATTTCAATCCACGCTCCGGCGAACGGAGCGACCAGGTCGACAGCTCCATTAGTTACTACCTGATAATTTCAATCCACGCTCCGGCGAACGGAGCGACCTTTTCCTGTAGTTAAGTTGTAGCCGAACTCATCTATTTCAATCCACGCTCCGGCGAACGGAGCGACGGTTGAAAGGCAAACATTTAATCAAGATACACATATTTCAATCCACGCTCCGGCGAACGGAGCGACCTGTCTTTTTTTCCACAGTGTTGGCACGGATCTGTGATTTCAATCCACGCTCCGGCGAACGGAGCGACTTGATAGTCTCTGTAGATGCATCCTTTTTACTATATTTCAATCCACGCTCCGGCGAACGGAGCGACCAGTTGAACCGTCTGGGTAAGTATTAGCATAAGTTATTTCAATCCACGCTCCGGCGAACGAAGCGACAGTTCAAACTCATTAAAGAGTATGCTTCTTTACATTTCAATCCACGCTCCGGCGAACGGAGCGACCCATTCTCAAACGACAGGAGGTGACAACGTCATATTTCAATCCACGCTCCGGCGAACGGAGCGACCCCTGCAAGAGATCGGATGCGTGTTCCATCGTATATTTCAATCCACGCTCCGGCGAACGGAGCGACTCAATATGCTCCTTGAGTCTGTTCTCAAGTTCTGTATTTCAATCCACGCTCCGGCGAACGGAGCGACAGATCCAGTCTGAATAATCAGCTACGTCTGTGCTATTTCAATCCACGCTCCGGCGAACGGAGCGACCGAATCGACCCACGCGTTAAGTGCTATATGCGTATTTCAATCCACGCTCCGGCGAACGGAGCGACTATCAGCGGTATGGAACGGTAACACATTATGTGCATTTCAATCCACGCTCCGGCGAACGGAGCGACTGTGGAGATGATAGAATGCATTATCACCTTGGAATTTCAATCCACGCTCCGGCGAACGGAGCGACATCTCTTGACATGCTTCAAGAGTATGTGCGTTTATTTCAATCCACGCTCCGGCGAACGGAGCGACGAGTGTGAAAATACTTGTTTTAAAGAAAATGGTATTTCAATCCACGCTCCGGCGAACGGAGCGACCCAAAATGGTTGTTAGTCCTGACGATTATCAATTTATTTCAATCCACGCTCCGGCGAACGGAGCGACATCTCCTTTCTGATGATAGAAATATTATAAATCAATTTCAATCCACGCTCCGGCGAACGGAGCGACTATATGCAGCTTATACTTCTGTCCATTAGAGTTTCTATTTCAATCCACGCTCCGGCGAACGGAGCGACCTCTCTGACCACCTTCGGATGCCATCATGCCAAGATTTCAATCCACGCTCCGGCGAACGGAGCGACGGTG
>OJNN01000935.1_pt1 | contig 11340 bp, 10 predicted proteins | sample 1597851 | NCBI WGS metagenome assembly OJNN01 (sample SAMN01915222, study PRJEB22387) | human gut metagenome | isolation source: stool | host: Homo sapiens | place: USA | reverse complement strand
GGCGACGGTTCCGTGGTACTCGACGGCACCGCGGACGATCCGGAACACCGCGTCCAGCGCATCGCCCCGGTACGCGTCAAGGCCGTCGACACCACCGGCTGCGGCGATTCCTTCATGGGCACCGTGCTGGCCGGCCTGGCGTCCGGACTGGCGCTGTCCGAATCCGCCGAACTCGCCTCGTACGTTTCGGCGTACGCGGCCACCGGCTACGGCGCGCAGGCGTCCTACGGCAACGCGGCGCAGATCCGCGAGGCGTTCGCGTCCGCCGAATAGTCCGGTAATCCGGTTTTCCCCAAACCATTGGCGTTGGTATGTGCCTTCTACGTCGATGGTTTGGGGATTTTTTGATGTTGCCGACGGCAGTTTGGAGCGGTATGGTGAAACGCTTCCGCAACGGCCGCGTGCCGTGGGCACCCGCATTGTTATATTGGAGTTTGGCTTATTTTCACATATCGAACAATTGGGAAGGCAAGCATGTCGGCGATTCTCGAAGGCACTCCGGATAAGAAACTGGCTCTGGTGACGGGTCGCGCGTACCCCGAGCAGGCTCAGGAAACCGCAAAATACCTGGGAACCGACGTACTTGAGACCACCGCATACGATTTCGCCAACGGCGAGATGTACGTGCGCTACACCGAGCCCGTCCGTGGCGCCGACGCCTTCGTGATGCAGGCCCACACCGAGCCGATCAACAAGTGGATCATGGAGCAGCTCATCATGGTGGACGCCATGAAGCGCGCCTCCGCACGTTCCATCACCGTGGTCGCGCCATTCCTCGGCTACTCCCGCCAGGACAAGAAGCATCAGGGCCGCGAGCCCATCACCGCACGCCTCATGTTCGACCTGTTCCGCTCCGCCGGCGCAGACCGCATCATGACGGTCGACCTGCACGCAGCCCAGGAGCAGGGCTTCTTCGACGGCCCGGTCGACCATCTCACCGCCATGCCGATCCTGCTTGACTACGTGCGCAACAGCATGCCGCTGGAGAACACCACCATCGTGTCCCCGGACGCCGGCCGCATCAAGGTGTCCGAACAGTGGGCCGCCAAGCTCGGCGGACTGCCGCTCGCCTTCATCCACAAGACCCGCGACACCACCCGTCCGAACCATGCCGAGGCGCACGGCATCATCGGCGACGTGAAGGGACGCGACTGCGTGGTCGTCGACGACATGATCGACACCGCCGGCACCATCTGCGAGGCCGTGCGCACGCTGAACAACGCCGGCGCGAAGTCCGTGACGCTCGTCGCCACCCACGGCCTGCTGTCCGGCCCGGCCGTGGAACGCCTGAAGAACTGCGGCGCACGCGAAATCGTCCTCACCGACACCGTTCCGGTGCCCGAAGAGAAGCGCCTGCCGAACATGACCGTCCTGTCCGTGGCCCCGCTGCTGGCCGCCGGCATCCGCTCCGTGTTCGAATCCGGCTCCGTTTCGACGCTGCTCAACGGCCTGCCCGAAGACATGCGCCCGCGCAACATCTACGCCTGATATTTCGCGCGATTGCCATACGGCTCTCGCGACATTTCAGGATTTATTACGATTCTTTGCGATTAAGCCCCGCTTGCGAGCGGGGCTTTTTGCTTGCCTCCGCACGTGATTTCGCGCCCGGCAGACGCCGTTTCGATACGTCGCGGCGTCGGGGTAGCCTATACAAGTTGCCATCAATCGTATCCATATGTTCATTGCGACTTATCGATGCCTGAAGGCAGCACGCATACACACTCCTGCCATGGAAGGTCCATGGCCGATAGTCCGAAGGAGGTGGGTGATGTCTGCGCATAAGTACGAACTGATGTTCATTGCTGATCCTGAGCTGGATGAGCGCGGTCTGAAGAAGCTGACCGAGCAGTATCTGGAAACTGTCACCAAGGAAGGCGGTGCCGTCGAGAACATCGACATCTGGGGCCGTCGCAAGCTTGCCTACGAAATCGCCGGCAAGACCGAAGGTAACTACGTCGTGGTCAACTACTCCGCTGAGCCGGCCACCAGCGACGAACTCGATCGTCTGCTGAACCTGAACGAATCCGTCATCCGTACGAAGATTCTTCGCAAGTAAGTAAACCAAGCTTTCTAAGCTGCAAAGTAAGTAGGTAACGACATGGCAGGTGAAACTGTAATCACCGTGGTGGGCAACCTCACGGCCGATCCGGAAATTCGTACCATTGGCAGCGGCGCCGCCGTCGCCAGCTTTACGATCGCCTCCACTCCGCGCACCTGGAACCGTAACTCGAACCAGTTCGAAGACGGTCAGGCCCTGTTCCTGCGCTGCTCCGCGTGGCGCGACATGGCCGAACATTGCGCGCAGAGTCTGTCCAAAGGCATGCGCGTCATCGCGCAAGGCCGTCTGCAGCAGCGTTCCTACCAGGCGCAGGACGGTTCCCAGCGAACCGTCATCGAGATGCAGGTCGACGAAATCGGCCCGTCCCTGCGCTACGCGACCGCCCAGGTGACCCGTCAAAGCTCGTCCGGCAACGGAGGCTTCAGCGGCAATCGCGGCGGCTACAACAACGCCAACAACAACGGCGGTTTCGGCGGCAACAACGGCGGATATCAGGGCGGCTCCAGCTATGCTGGCGGCGCCGGATATCAGGGTGGAGCCTCCGCTCCGGTCAACGCCGCTCCCGCACAGTCCGCTCCGGCCTCGGACCCGTGGTCAAGCTCGGATAACTCCGGCTCGTCCTTCGGTTCCTTCGGCGCGTCCCAGTCCTTCGGAGGTTCCTCCGAATTCGGCGGCGACAGCGACGAACCGGAATTCTGACGGACCGAACCCCGTCCGCAACATAGGCGAACAGCGAAACAAGCAGCTTAATCGCAGTATTTCCAGATTTTAAGGAGAACATCAAGATGTCACGCAAGAGGCCGCAGCCGCCGGTCAAGCCGTTTAAGAAGAAGCCGAATCCACTGAAGGCCGCCAAGGTCACCGAGATCGATTACAAGGACGTCGCCCTGCTGCGTAAGTTCATCTCCGATCGCGGCAAGATTCGTTCCCGTCGTATCACCGGTGTCACCGTGCAGGAGCAGCGCGAGATCTCCAAGGCTATCAAGAACGCCCGCGAGATGGCCCTGCTGCCGTACGCCACGTCCGGCCGCTGATCTTAGAGAGGTTTGAACAATGGCTGAAACTAAGGTTATTCTCACCAAGTCCGTCAACCACCTGGGTCACCCGGGTGACGTCGTGGCCGTCAAGTCCGGCTACGCCCGCAACTACCTGTTCCCGCAGGGCCTGGCTTTCGCTTGGTCCAAGGGTGCCGCCGCCCAGATCGAGGCCATGAAGCGCGCTCGTCTGGCCAAGGCCGTCGCCACCCGCGAAGAGGCTGTTGCCGCCAAGGAAATCATCGAGGGTTCCACCGTCGAAATCGCTGCCAAGGTCTCCGAGTCCGGCAAGCTGTTCGGCGGCATCTCCGCAGAGAAGATCGCCATCGCGCTCTCCTCCAAGGTTGAGGTCAACCCGAAGAACATCACCGTTGAGCCGATCAAGACCACCGGTGACTTCCCGGCAACCGTCGCCCTGCACCCGGAAATCACCGCCAACTTCTTCGTGAAGGTCGTCGCTGAGTGATTTCGCCCCATTCACCGCTCGACGTCCTTACGGACCGGCGGTGAATGACTTCAGGCTGAAACACGTCTGAGCTTAAGCATCGAAAATCCCCCGTACCGATTGGTGCGGGGGATTTTCCTATATCCGCTCTTTAGCCGGCATCAGTCCTCATCGTCAATCGTGACGCTGAGCTTGCCATCCCTGATGCTGAAGCTGCCGTTGACGGTGAAGTGGGTGCTGTCGTCCTGAGACTCCCACGAATCGTCGAAATTCTTCTCTTCATACGTGCACTTCGCCTTGCCCTGCCGGGTGGAGAACGTGCCGTAATCGAGATCGATGTCGGACAGCTTCGGATAGACGCTGATGGACCACGCGAAGTTGCGGTAGTAGTCCTCGTCGTACAGGTCGAAGCCGAACGGGCAGCCTTCCGGCGCGTAGTCGGTGGACTTCGCGCATTCGTCCAGCTTGGCGTTCACGGCCTTGCTCAAGTCCTCCTTAAGCTTGGCCGTAGGCATGATCTTGAGATCGGCGGCATCGGAGTCCGCGTTCGTGCGCACCATGGTGATGCCGCTGGTGACATACCCCGACTTGCCGATCGACACCTTGTACGAACCCGGGTAGACGCGCAGCGTCCACGTGCCGCTGTCCGACTTCTCCGCATTCTTCGCGGTCACGTCAACACCGTTGACGGACAACGATTCCACGGCATTGGGCACCGACACGGTGATGGTCTTGAGCAGTGGGCTCGAGATCTTCCAATTCGGGAACAGCAGGAACTTCGACCCGTCCTTGTTGATGGTGAGCGAATCGTTGACGTTCTTGCCGTTCAGCGAATACGTCACGTTGACCTTGGCCACGCCTTCGACGGTTTTGACACTATCGATATGCGGGTTGGCGATCGTGGCGTTGTCGGCCTTCGCCACGGCGTCGGACAGCAGCTTGAGCTGGTTCTTGCCCACCTGCGGATCGGCGATGCCATTGGCTTTGCCATACTTGCCGTCGGCAATCGCCGTCAGATAGCTCTGCGCCACGGATTTCGCGCTGAAGACGGTCGAGTTGAGCGCACCGTAGACAATGCCCAACACAATCAGGGCACCGATCACGATGCCGCCGATAAGGATCGTCTTCTTAGTTTTTGGGTCGAGCGGCTGACCTGCCCCCGGAGCTGCGACCGGCATAGAAGCCGCGCCTGCTGGCGATTGCGGCAGCGGCACCGCACCCGTTGCCGTGTTGCCCGTTGTCGTATTGGGCATGGACGTCGGGGCGACCGGTTGTGGAACGGCCTGTGAAACAGGCGTTGCGGTAGGAGCGGTGGGCGCGGGCATCGGCGCAGCCGGCGTCACGGGCTGGGGGACCGATGCGGCCGGAGCTGCCGGAGTAGTTGGATTGGCCGGCTGTGCGGCAGTCGAAGCCGTCGGCATGGTCGCTGTTGCGGTCGTGCCGCTCGCCGTGGCAGAGGTCTTCTTCATGCCGTAGGACGGATCGCAGGACTTGACGTAATCGACCACGTTCTGCGGGGTCTGCTGCACGGTGCCACCGACGATGATCCGCCACATGCCCGGCAGGGACGCCACCAGCGTCGGACCGAACGTCATCGCGGCCACCTCGATCAGGAACGCCCAGATGCCGGCGACGAGGAAATACCACATCGGGGTCGTCATCGACATGCTGGACGAGGCGTATCCCGCCGCGAAATAAGTGAACAGGAACTCCGCGGCCAGCCAGAACGCCATCACGGCCACCGGAGCCTTCCACGTATGCTGCCAGCCCGCGTAATACGGGTCGTACATATTGCGCGCGGTCTCACGCAGCGCGATATAGAACGTGGCAAGCAGGAACAGCACGAAGCAGATCCACAAGATCCAGCCATACTGGCTGAGGGAGGACACGTTGAACAACGTGATCGTATGGACGCTGTAGCTGGACGTCGAGAAGGCGATGCCGCCGAACGAGGACAGCGAAATCAGCATAAGCGGCAGAGCCGGGAACAGCAGCGGAACCAGCAGCAGACCGCCTGCGCCGAGATGGTTCGCGGCGGACATGGCGATTGTCGCCACCAGGCCAAGCACCAGGAACAGCACGCCGTAGATCGCAAACGATTCGACCAGCGTGCGCACGAAGCCACGAGCGCGGTGCGCCCAACGCCAAGCGGCGGAGAAGACGTTACCCGAATCGCCCGCATACTGTGCCAACGCGTAGCCGGCCAGCGCACCGGCCGCCGACAGCAGGAACGCCATGCAGAACGTGCGGAAGGACACGCCGGAAAGCGACGCGGAAGCGGAATAGTCGCTGTAGGAACCACCCACCGTCACCGGGAAGATGGCGGCGAAGACCAGCAGCACCAGGCCGGACAGCACGCCGACGATCAGCGAGCTGATGACGCCCGTCCACTTGAAACGAAGCGCGAACCTGCGTGCCAGCATGTATGCGCCGAACGCGGCGCCGATCGCCAATGCCACACCGGGCAGTCCGACCGGCAGCGTCACGCTGCCGTGCGAGGCGTCAATGCCGAGATTGCTCAGCGAGAAGCCCTGGGAGCTGGTTTTGAGATTCAGCGAACCGCCAACGCCGAGCGTCATCACGGTGAAGAGAATCTGGAAGAAATTCGGGCCGGAGCCGGACACACCGTTGTTGCCCAGGAAGGAGGCGGTGTCGGAAAAGCCCGGAATGCCGGCAAGCCCGTTGCTGGCCGCGGCATTGCCCATGAAGAAGACGATCGATGCGAGCAGTGCGAACACCACGCTCGCGCCGAGACCGATGCCGAGGCTGGCGCCCATGGTCTTCATGGACTGCGGTGTGGTCAGCGCGGTGATGGTGGGATCGGCCGCCGGACGGGCGATTTGCTGGGTCGGCTGGCTTGGCTGCGGCGCTGCTGCCGGCTGCGGGGCCGGGGATGGCGCGTACTGGAACTGCTGCGTCGGCGCGGCCTGTGGTGCCACCGGTTGCGTTGCCTGCGCCTGAGCGGTCGGCTGTGCTTGCGCCGCCGGTTGCGGTGTGGTGGGCTGCGGGACGGTGGTTTGCGGAGCTGCCGGTGCGGCGCTATTGGGCAGCGGGACGGCAGCGGTCGGCATCTGCGGGGCCGGTGCCATGTGCGGCGCGGAAGACAGCATGGTGCCGTCATCGGATTCCGGCGCGGCCGGCGCTTGCGGTGCCGCCGCGGTCGTTTGGGTGAGCGGTGAGCCGCACGAGGCGCAGAATTTAGCGCCTTCGATGGTCGGCTGACCGCAATTTGGGCATGCCATAGGTAAGCCTTTCTCCTTCTTGATGCGCGTCATATACTCCTGTGACGCGCCATGGTCCTTATTATAAAGGGCCTCTGGCGCGCCGACGGGCTCGACGATGATGCGTGCTATTCGGCTCGCCGCGGTGGAAATGTGTGATGGAAAAGTTCGTGCCGTTGACTGTCGGAGTGGTTGCATTGCGGCAGAATGTGAAGAAAATGTGATTACTTGGATTTTATGGCGCCATCGCGCCGCATTTTTCGTCGTATGACGCGATGTGCGCCATAGATGGCGATTTGCTGAAAACGTTGGAAAATAGCGGTTTTATGATTGCGACACGCCGAGGGTTGCGTTCTTTCCGATTCTGAGTATATTTACTCCATGTGCTCAGCGAGAACAAAAACCTCGCCAAGACCAACGCCCCTTTAGCTCAGTTGGTTAGAGCAGCTGACTCTTAATCAGCGTGTCCAGGGTTCGAATCCCTGAGGGGGCACAGACGAGACCCAAGCCAATGGCTTGGGTCTTTTTCGTATTTCGGACATGTGTCCACCCAAAGCCGCATTACTTCCTCCGTACGGAGTAAGGTAGTGCGCTGTTGTCCGCCCAGAGCGGAATCGCAATTCATCTCGAATCGCACGAATCGTAAGAATCGTTAGAGAAGAAGCAATAGAGGAAACTGCAGTGGAATACACACTCTTCACCAAGCTTGCCGCGGAATTCGTCGGCACCGCCGTGCTGATGGTCTTCGGCAACGGCGCTGTCGCCAACGCGGAACTGAAAAACACCAAGGGCTACCATGCCGGCTGGCTGAACATCGCCATGGGCTACGGCTTCGGCGTCATGTTCCCGGTCCTGATGTTCGGCGGCGTCTCCGGCGCCCACATCAACCCGGCCATGACCCTCGCGCAGGCCGTCAACGGCATGTTCCCGTGGAACGAGGTCCTGCCGTACATCATCGCCCAGCTGCTCGGCGCAGTGGCGGGCCAGCTCATCGTGTACGTCACCTACCTGCCGCACTACAAGGACACCGACGATGCCGAAGCCATCCTCGGCACCTTCTGCACCACCGACGCGCACAACGACCGCGTGAACTACTTCCTCAACGAGTTCTTCGGCACCTTCATGCTGGTGCTCGGCGCCCTGTGCTGCCTGTCCCTGCCGTGGGGCAAGGCGAACCCGGCCGCCGCATCCATCGTCGTCGGCTTCATCGTGTGGGGCCTCGTGACCTCCATGGGCGGCCCGACCGGCCCTGGTCTGAACCCTGCCCGCGACCTCATGCCGCGCCTCCTGCACGCCATCCTGCCGATTCCGAACAAGGGCGATTCCCGCTGGGGCGAGGCCTGGATTCCGGTCGTGGCCCCGATCGCAGGCGCTATCGTCGGCGCGTTCCTGTTCAAGGTGCTGTTCGCCTGAGCATTACTTTGACGATTGCCGGCATTCGTCTGGCATGCTGGTAAGGCCCGTGATTCCCTCCGAAATCGCGGGCCTTACGCATAGGTGGTATGCATGGCGGTCGGCGGCTTCGGCATGTTGACTGAGACTGGTACTGTTGCCGAAGAGAGAAACATCACCATATCGGGAGGCTGGATTGAAGCGGATTCGTCGTATCATACGTGCGCTCGATCCGAAAGCCGACGCCACAATGGGCCAACGGGAACGGCTTGAGGCGTTTCGCATCCGCAGGGCCGCCGTGCTGGTGCTCGTGCTGTTCCTGCTGATCGCATCGATGACGTCCTGCAGCGTGCACGCACTACTGGTCCGCATGACGCCGAACACGCAGACGACGGCACAAGCCACGCATTCGACGTCGGCCAAGAAGCCAGCCAAGAAAACAGCCAAAACCAATCAGCATAAGACGGCCAAAAAAACCAAACCGGAAACCAAACAATCGCAGGAAGAGCAGGCCGTCGCCAAAGCGGTGAGCGCGCAATCGGCGGCACTGGGCGACGACGAGAAAACCGCGATTCTGAACAAAGCGCAGGAAACCGCGCAAAACAGCGGCAAACCGGTGACGCAATACCATTACTGCATCGCAACCAAAGGAAACGTCGGTTCGGCCGACGAATTCGGCAACGCGGCGTTCCGCATCCTCAACGACGAACGCGGATGGCCACGCGCCGGAGCCATATTCGACCAATCCACGGACGGCAACTGCGATTTCAATCTCGTGCTGTCCCAAGCATCGGAAATGACGTCGTTCTCGCCATCATGCTCGGTGGAATACAGCTGCAGGGTCGACAACAACGTGATCGTCAACGACGACCGTTGGAACGGTGGCACGCAACAATGGCTCGCCGCCGGCGGCAACCTGGCGCGATACCGCACGATGGTGATCAACCATGAGGTCGGACACCGGCTGGGGCACATCGACAACGAAACGACCTGCGCCGGCGAAGGCCAGTTGGCGCCGCTGATGCAGGAGCAATCCATGCATTTGGACGGCTGCAAGGTCAACGAATATCCGCTTGACTCGGAGCTGTGGATCGGCTGAACGTCGACTGCTTCCCGTTATTTTCTGCTGTTTTCTGCTGTTTTCTGCTGTTTTCCGGACTGACCGGGTCGTCTCGGCAATTCGGCGAGATTCGGCCAGCCGTTGTCACAAGCCGAAATACGCGTCGAAATCGTCTTGGCTGATACTGCGGTCGGCCGTATCGGCCCGTACCTTACCCCAATCGAACTCCTGCAACGCCTCGACGGCGCTCATCGGCTGCGGACTGGTATGCGCGGAATCGCCCTGCAAACCAAGCAGCCACGCGCAATAGCCGACAACCTGTTCCGCGGTGACGCCATGCGCGCGCAGCGCCCCCATATCCAAAGAGCGCTCGCGTTTGGCGAGTCTGCGGCCGGCCGCGTTGTCGATAAGCGGCAGATGCGCGTACCGTGGGTTTTCGGGGTTATATGGGGTGTATTGCGATTGTGGTGCGTGCTGCGATGGTGCAGAAGCCTGCGTTTTCGCCTTGCGGAATCCCGCCTTGATAAGTGCTTGGCGAATGGCGATTTGCAGGGCGTTCGATCGGAGCAGGTCGCGGCCGCGCACGATGTCGTCGACGCCCATGTCAAGATCGTCCACGACCACCACCAGCTGGTAGGAGAACAGGCCGTCGGCGCGGCGCACGATGGTGTCGCCGACGTCGCGCGCCAGATTGAATTCCTGATGGCCGAACACTGCATCATCGAATTGGACGGTTGCGCGCGGGTTTGTGTCGGCGGGCATGGCGATGCGCAGCGAATGGCGGTCGCCGTTGGCCAGCCGCCGCCGGACGGTATCCGGATCGCTGGCGATAAGCCGGCGGCACGTGCCGGGATACACCATGAAACGGTCGCCTTCCTGCGGTGCGGAGGCTGCGCGGATGTCGGCGCGCGAGCAGAAGCAAGGGTAAATCAGCGGGGTTGTGCCAGCGATTGCGCCATTGGGTGCGCTGCCGACTGCGGGGGTGTGGTCGTTGCGCGCGTCAAACGGCGAATCGTATGCGTCGTCAATCGTCAGGTTTTCCAAGCAATGCAGCGCCTCACGGTACAGGTCGTGCCGGGCGGATTGGAACACCGGATCGCCGTCCCAATCCAAGCCAAGCCAATGCAGATCGTCCATCATCAGTTCGGCCGCGCCGGGCACCACGCGCGGTTCGTCGATGTCTTCGATGCGCAGCAGCATGCCGTCGCCGCGGCTGCGCGCGGACAGCCATGCTCCGAGCATCGCATAGATGTTGCCGATGTGCATGCGGCCTGATGGGGTGGGTGCGAAACGACCTGGCACGGGGTTCCTTCCTGTCGTTGGCGGGCGGTTCGGTGTTGCCGATGCGGAGACCGGTTGCGCCGATGCTTGCAACTGTACCTGCATCGGCGGCCGGAACGGCGGGTTTCGTGGGACGCGATTGTGGAATGCGTTGCTGGACGTGCCGTGACGTGCCATGCCGAGGTTGCAGCGTGCTCCGAAAACGTGCCGTCGCTGTGAGATATCTCACAGTGTGAGAAGGATATTTAGCGCATGGTGATACGGGCCGCGCGTTTCGTTTGGGGTGTGCGTAAGGTGGTGTGCGTCATCCGGTATTCTGGGTGGTGATTTCGGCAATTCGGTCTATGCGTTATCGGTATGGCCGGTCAAAAGGGGATTTACAAGGGGTGAATATGACGAAGCGACAGTTCAGTAGAGCGGAAATCGAATACCTGCGTACATTGCCGTCGATCGACGCGGTGACGGACAGCAGAATCACGTATGCGAGGGAATTCCAAATCGACTGCATGAGGCGGTATCTGCAGGGGGAGAAGCCGACTGCGATCTTCATTTCCGCGGGATTGAGCCCATCGGTCATCGGGCACAAGCGCATCGAACGCAATATCGCACGCTGGAAGCGTGACGAGGACATCATGCGCAAGGCGGCCGAAGAGCCGGAACCGCATGATACGGCTGTGGACAACCACAATGCGATGTCGGAAGTGCCGTTGGGCAAGATTCAATCGCTGGTATGCCAGGTGATGGTGTTGAGCGATCGTGTCGATAAATTGGAGCGTTTGGTGGAGGGGCTGCGCAAGGGGGATAAAATCTGAAAAAAAGTTTTCAGATTTATTGGTTTTTTCCGGCGG
>OJNN01000922.1_pt1 | contig 11430 bp, 10 predicted proteins | sample 1597851 | NCBI WGS metagenome assembly OJNN01 (sample SAMN01915222, study PRJEB22387) | human gut metagenome | isolation source: stool | host: Homo sapiens | place: USA | reverse complement strand
CAATATATTGTTCTATGTTGTTTAATGTTGTTTTATGTATATATTATGTTTGTTTCTAGCTAAAAACAACATGTTGATTTTACATTTAGTATGTAAGCGTTTCCACATTTTATGTCAGTTTTGCATAATTTTCACCAAAAACAGGTAATATTACTATAAGAACAGATAAATTCAGTCATAAAATAAAGCTACTACTTTCATTTCAGGTGTGGTATAATTGAAAACTATGTTAATTAAATATCAAAATACTTTTATCCGTGATAGCTATTTACATATCTGACCCATTGTTTTATCATTAAATAAACTATCCTTAATAATATATCTGTACAAATATGCCGGAGGTATTTATGGAATTCTTGTATTTTCTCGAGAGCATCAGAAACGGGGTGCTCAACATTTTCTTTATTATATGTACATCCTTTGGTGAAGAGCTGGTGCTCATCAGCCTGTTCGCCATAATATACTGGTGTATCAATAAGAAGCTTGCATACAGAATCGCTTTTTCATATTTCATGTCGGGAATTGTTGTCCAAGGACTTAAGATTCATTTCAGGATTGAAAGACCATGGGTGATTGATCCGGATTTCAAGCCGGTTGAGGCGGTCATGGACACGGCGACAGGCTATTCATTCCCAAGCGGTCACACCCAGAGTTCTGCCAGCCTTTACAGCTCTATTGCATTCCACTTTAAAAAATGCGGCGTGTACGTCATGTCCTTCGTACTTATCGCACTTGTTATGCTCTCGCGAATGTATCTCGGCTGCCATACACCTAAGGATGTGCTCGTAAGCTTTGTAGTAACCCTGCTTATAAGTGCTGTAGTGAGCTTTATATTCGACAGCTTCAATTCGACACTTGTCACAGATATGCTCGTGTCACTGCTGATATTGATATTGTCCGCATTCCTTTTCGGCTATTCTTACCACCTTGTAAATACAGGAGCAACAACCGATGTCCTTGCCATGGATGGTTTCAAGGCAGCCGGGGCGGGCATAGGCTTCTCTGTCGGCTGGTTTATCGAAAAGCACTATATCAGATTCAATCCTAAGAACAGCCATATTGCATTACAGATATTGAAGGTTGTACTTGGACTTGCAGGTGCCCTCGTCATCAAGAGCGGACTCAAGCTCTTGCTTGGAAACACAATGGTATCCAATACAATCCGCTATGCCATCGTTGTATTATGGATTGCGGTTGCATATCCGCTTATTATAAAGAAGTTCTTCAAAGAAAATTAACCTCGCATGCTTTCCGTGAATTAATTCAGACTGCATTACACACAGCAGACAAGGTCATGGTTTTAATATGCTGCAATTAAAACCATGACCTTGTCTCTCTGACATCTTAAATTATTGCGGATATTATTCCTGAGTACTGCCCAACACTGTTTCTCTAAAGCTCCTCTTCTATATCTATGTTCTTCTCTTCACTTATCTGCGCTTTTCCCGATGTTATATCGGTGGCTTCCTTTATAACTCTTTCTCTCATATCCTCCGGGACGGTGATTATAAGGCTTACATCCGCCGCATATATTATATCCTCAACCGTCCAGCCGTTCTGTGCAGCCGTATACTGGATTTTTCCTGCTCCTGAATAATCTGTTGTGACAGTTATCCTGCTTCCCTTAGTCCGTCTTGCCAGCGTGCTGTTGTCAATTGCATCCAGAGAGGCTTTCTGGTATGCTCTCACAAGCCCGCCTGTCCCTAACAGGGTTCCGCCGAAGTATCTTGTGACTATTATTATACAATCATGTATTTTCCTGCCTGTAAGCACTTCCAATATAGGTTTCCCCGCTGTTCCTGACGGCTCTCCGTCATCAGAAAACCTCATAAGCTCATTGTTCCCACCAAGGACATACGCATAGCAGTTATGTCTGGCGTCCCAATATTTTTTTCGTGCCGCTTCTATATAAGCCAGTGCCTCCTGCTCATCACTGATTCTGAATGCCGCTGCAAGAAAGCGCGATTTTTTTTCCTCATAATAGCCTTCCCCGCCTTTTTTTAAAAAGATTACACTGTCTGCCATAATTTCTCCTGAATATTCCATACTTAATTTAGTGCTTAAGCTGTCACTGCATCGCACGCACTTTATTTTCCTTTAAGAGCTTAAAACCAGAATAATATGTAAAAAATCAATTGTAAAGAAATAATTTGCTTTATTTGAAGAATGTTTTTTGCTATAATATAGAAATCGGAGGTTATTCACTATGAATTATGGTTCAAAACAGATACGGAAAAAGATAAAATCTCTGCGCTCTCCTTATGAAAAAATAGGCAGGAAGACAGTTGTGCTTTTTTTTAAATTAATCACTGTATGCATTGTGGTCTGCTTTGTCATGCTGACCTGCGTAGGGCTGGGAGCATTCACCGGAATCATCGAGACAGCACCTCAGATTTCACTGGATGCCGTATCCCCGCAGTGGTACCAGTCATATATCTATGACAGCAACGGCAACAAGGTCGAAACCCTTGTCGCATCGGGTTCAAACAGAATCGAGGCAAGTATAGACGATATGCCGAAGCATCTTATAAACGCATTTATCGCAATTGAGGATGCCCGCTTTTACTCACACAACGGAATTGATCCGCAGGGCATCGTGCGCGCTGCATACAAGACAATTAAGAACAAGTTCAAGAGCACACAGGGAGCAAGCACCATCACGCAGCAGCTTATCAAGAATAATATTTTCTCTGCTGAGAGTGAGAACGGTCTTGTAGACACCTTCAAGAGAAAATTTCAGGAGCAGTATCTGGCTCTTATCCTGGAGCAGAGTGTTGACAAGGATACTATCCTGCAGAATTATCTGAACACAATTAACCTGGGCAATAACAATCTGGGTGTTCAGGCTGCCGCACAGAATTATTTCAATAAAGATGTGTCTGAGCTTACCATCTCAGAGAGTGCTGTTATTGCAGCAACAACATCGAATCCTTACAAATACAATCCTGTCCGTTTTCCTGAAAACAACAAGACCAGACGTGCCATCGTCCTTAAGAATATGCTCGAGCAGGAGCTTATAAGCAAAGCCGAATATGATGAGGCACTGGCCGATAACGTCTATGACCGTATAATGAATGTGAAGAACACGTCGACCGGTTCGACCGCATATTCATATTATACCGATGCCCTCATATCCCAGCTCATGCAGGATCTGATGAACCTTAAGGGCTATACGCAGACTCAGGCATACAATCTTGTATACCGTGGCGGACTGCAGATTTATTCATGCGAGGACAGTGAGCTTCAGAAATATGCCGAAAGTGCGGTAAACAATCCTGATTATTATTCAGGGCGTTACGATTTCACTCTCAGATACCGGATCCAGATAAAGGACAAGGCTGGAGATCACCACAGCTATACCGAGAACTCCATACTGAATTTTTATCAGTCAACTCTCGGCATTTCCGGCTTCACTCTCCTTTTTTCAACGGAATCCGAAGCACAGGAAGCTATAAACAATTTTAAATCATATATACTTAAAGAGACGGAAGGCACAGTTGTGGATGGTACCGAAAACATAACATATACCCTTGAACCACAGGCCTCCTTCGTTCTTATAGAACAATCAACAGGTTATGTAAAAGCACTTGTGGGAGGGCGTGGCGACAAGACCCACTCACTGGTTCTTAACCGTGCTACCGACTCAACTCGTTCACCGGGTTCAAGCTTTAAGCTCCTTACTGTATATTCACCTGCACTTGATACAGCCGGGATGACACTTGCCACAGTGTATGATGACGTGCCTTATCTGTATTCCACAGGCAAGCTCGTAACCAACGTCGATGACGAATACCATGGTCTTATGACAATTCGTGAGGCGATAACAGTTTCACGAAATGTACCTGCCGTCAAGATTATTACTGATATTACACCTGAGCTTGGCTACAGCTACGCACTCAGCTACGGCATTTCTACCCTCACGCCTGAGGAGCAGCATTATCAGGCAATTGCTCTTGGTGGTATAACCAATGGTGCAACCAACTATGAAATGACCGCCGCATACGCAGCCATTGCCAATTATGGTGTATACAATGAGCCTAAGCTCTACACAAAGGTGCTCGACCATGATGGCAACATTCTCATAGATAATACCGCATCGGCAAGCCACCGTGTAATAAAAGAATCCACCGCATGGCTTCTTGACAGTGCCCTCAGGAGCGTTGTGACGGACAATATCACCTTCCTTGACAGCAAGAATATGTATTATGCCGGAAAATCAGGTACGTCACAGCTCAACACCGATAAATGGTTTATAGGCTTCTCTCCTTATTATACTGCCGGAGTATGGATTGGAAATGATGACAGTACACCTGTCAACACCAACTACTATACAATGCCACAGCTTAATATCTGGAAAGATATTATGGAGCACGCACACGAAGGCTTAGAATACACTGAGTTTCAGAAGCCATATAATATAGTGGAGGCTGAGGTCTGCGCTTCATCCGGCAAGCTTGCCATACCGGGACTGTGTGACAGCGACCCTAGAGGAAGCCAGGTAATTAAAGAATATTTTGAGGACGGTACAGTCCCTACAGAAGTATGTGACGTCCATATTCAGGTCACGATGTGTAAGGATTCAAATAAGATAGCAACAGACAGCTGTCCTCCGGAATCACGCTTTAAGGCAGTATACATCAAGAAAGATTTGTCACTCATTCCTAATATCGACCAGTATATTGTGACAGATTTAGGTTATGTAATCACCCCTGATAAGCTGAATGACGAGTGCGATATTCACTCACATTAATCACTCAAAAGTACCATAACAACATGCTTTTAAAAATATAAGCTAAAAGAGCTTCCGTGATAATAAGGCACGCCCTGCATTATGCATGCCCACAATTATCATGGAAGCTCTTTTCATTCTTTTCCGGCGCTTATCTTTTCATCTTAGGATTAGTGAACAATGAGGCGATAAATCCAAATATAAGTGCTCCCGAAATTCCAACTGCACCTGCCTTAAAGCCTCCCTTAAATATTCCCAAAAGACCTTCAAGGTCAACAGCCTCCTTCACGCCCTTCCACAATACATTGCCAAAACCCAAAAGCGGCACTGTCGCTCCGGCGCCTGCCCAGTCCGCAAATGGCTGATATAATCCCACAGCACCAAGCACAGCACCCGTACATACAAGCAGTACCATTATCCGTCCCGGCATCAGCTTAGTCTTTTCCATGAGTATCTGAACCAGCACACAGATAAGCCCTCCCACAACAAATGCCTTAACATAATCCATAATCTTCTCCATTCAAGCTCTAATATTTATTTTCACAACATTTCAAAATATTCTGTACAAAAGCCACAGCTCTGCGTTATACATCCTTCTAATCTATCCGCTCAAGTACAACTCCATGTGCTATACCCGGTATGCTCATCCCCTCATTATAGCTCACAGTCGACATAAGAGCGCCTGTCGGGGCAAACAGAACACGCTTAAATTCTCCCTCCTCCATGCGCTTCAGTATATATGAGCAGAGTGTCGCCGCCGCACATCCGCAGCCGCTTCCTCCTGCATGTGTATCCTGTGTATTCTGGTCAAATATTATCATACCGCAATCCGAATGTATGCCGGATATATTTATTCCCTTTTCGTTCAACAGATCAATGAGAATCCGCTGTCCGATATATCCCAGATCACCGGTAAAAATCTTGTCATAATACCCGGAATCAGCACCTAAATCCTTGAAGTTGGCATATATCATATCCGCACACGCCGGAGCCATGCTCGCGCCCATATTGAACGAATCCTTGACACCATAATCCACAATCTTTCCTGTAGTTATGCCTTTTATACACACTTTTCCTGAGAAAGCCGCATTATTACCCACAGCCCTTTCAAGTATTACGCCTCCACTGCCTGTCACTGTCCATGTCGCCGACAATGGCCGTTGGTTTCCATATTCAAGTGGAAACCTGAACTGCTTCTCTGCGCTGGCAAAATGGCTTGAAGTTACAGCAATAACCCTGTCGGCACAGCCACCGGCCACCAGCATTGAGCCAAGCGACATTCCCTCACCCATCGTTGAACAGGCTCCGAACAAGCCAAAATACGGAATATTATACTTGGCAAGACCGAAGGATGAGGCGATAAGCTGCCCTAACAAGTCGCCGGAAAGAATGTAGCGTATATCCTTTTCACTTAGCTTAGCCTTGTCAAGAAGATGTGCCACAACCTTTTCCTGAAGGGTGCTCTCCGCCTCCTCCCATGTATTCTGTCCCGCCATCGGATCCTCTACCACCTCGTCAAACAAGCTTCCAAGCGGTCCATCTCCTTCCTTCTTACCCGCCACGCTCGCCCTTGCAGTGATGACCGGCGGCTCATCAAATAAAACGCTCTGTTTTCCAATCATTTTTACACTCATAACGAAATAAAAAAGCCATCTTAGGGCATCCTTTCTAAATTCTTTTACTAGAATACCCTAAAATGGCAAATTATATTCATCGTGATTTCTGCAGCATTCCAAACAGCTATGGAATACAGCTTACAGCTTATCGTTCATAATGTTCTTGTAGCCTTCTCCGTATATCTCATTCGCACTCGATATTATCATAAACGCATCCTTATCCTCACCCTTGACTATCTCCTCAATAGCCGGTCCCTGCTGCTTTCTGGCAACACACAGAATCACGCGCTTTTCCTTTCCACTATATGCACCCTTTCCCTGCAGGAAAGTCACCGTTATGTCTATCTCGTTCATAATTCTCTGCGAGATTGCCTCCGGGTTGTCGCTTATAATATAGAAGAGCTTCGCCTCATCCCCTCCGTACAGCACCAGATCAAGCACCTTGCCCTGAACAAACACCGAAATAAGCGCGTATATAATGATATTGATGTCCTTGAACACGAACCCGGAGAATGCAACTATCACAATATCTGTGAGCAGGAAGATGACTCCCGTCTTGATATGCTTATATTTATCGTGCAGAACCTTCACTATAATGTCCGTTCCTCCTGTTGTCGCCCTGCTCTTAAATACAATAGCAACACCAACACCCACAAGAACGCTTCCTGCCATAGTCGCAATCAGAAGGTCATCCGTGAGCGCGCCAAGATGCGCAAGCTTATTTGTGAAATATGAATTGAGCAGAATCGAAAAGAACGTGGAGGCGATAAATCTTATTCCATACTTCCACAGACCAAGAACCATTATCGGAACATTTATTATAAAGTAGAGTGTACCGGTCTCTATATTGCATATTCTGTTAAGAACAATAGCAAGTCCCGAGGCGCCTCCGGGTGCAAGATTATTAGGATCAAGAAAGAGGCTGATACCACAGGCATAAATGAATGAACCTATAGCTACGCCCAGCAGATTTATAATCATTCCTCCGAACCTATTCTCTCCTATGGAGGAGCCTATTTTCTTAATCTTCTCTACCATTCCAATCACCATTTCCCGGATATCGGATATTACACTATCATCAATTCCGAAATCATACATTGAATTTTTTTTAAATAACTTCAGTTATACCCTTATTTACATATAATGCATACAAACACTAAGCGGCAATAAGATATGCAAGATATACGCCGTAGCATACAAGCATGACTGCACCTGCCGGACGCTTGAGCTTCATGTCCTTATTGCATACGGACACAAGCAGAATGACTGCTGCCACAATGGCAATAATACTGTCCACAACGAATTTTGCCTCGAAAACAACAGGTGTGATAAGAGCTGTCGTTCCGGCTACAAACAAAATGTTAAATATATTGCTTCCAACAATATTTCCTATGGCAATATCTGCTTTTCCTCTTCTGGCTGCCGTGACAGAGGTCACAAGCTCAGGAAGCGACGTTCCAAAGGCAACTATTGTAAGACCTATTATTCTGTCGCTCATGCCAAATGCCTTGGCGATGGCTGTGGCCCCGTCAACCGCAAGGTCGCTGCCTAATACAATCGCTGCAATACCGCCCACTATCGCAATAAGCTGAACAGGAAGACTCCACTTCTTATCCTCCTCGCCGCTCTCCTCATCCTTGTTATTCTTAGCAATCCAGAAGAGATATCCAAGATAACCGATAAAAACAAGCCACATAATAATTCCTTCAAAGAGCACTATCTCACCGCCTGTGTAGCCAAACACAAGAAAAAGAATCGATACAGCAATCATACCCGGTATCTCAAACCTTCTTGTGGAACGCTGCACCGCAATAGGTGTAATCACCGCCGTGAGTCCCAGAATTACCAGTATGTTCATAATATTGCTTCCGACAACATTCCCTACCGTAATTCCGGCACTTCCCTTAATAGCGGAGGTAATACTTACGGCCGCCTCCGGCATTGATGTACCCATAGCTGCAATGGTAAGTCCTATAACCAGCTGAGGAATACCAAATCTTGCCGCAATTCCGACTGCTCCGTCAACAAAAAAATCCGCTCCCTTTACCAGAAGCACAAATCCGGCAACAAGGGCAGCAAACGCTAAAAACAAATTCATAAAACTCTCTCCTTTTTGTATCTTATACGGTACTTACATACAATATTCCGATTATGCAAAACATAAGGCGGAGCTTCTGCCGGTTCCCCGGCAAAATCCCCGCCATAAAGTCTTATCCAAACACAAATTGGCGTGCATTATGTGCATAACGCTTAACAGTATACATAGTCTCCCTCGCTGAACAATATTTATCAGCCATACAGACAATCCATGCCTCCCTGCACTTAGGTGGTATCGGTGTAAGCGGAAACATATGACGCACAATGACATTCTTCTCAATATCATTAAGCCTGAAATCCCTGCTTGCATTCCTGAGTGCAAAATATGGATGCTTAAATCCATGTAGTGAATGTTCCTTATTCTTCTCATGCCAGTCATATAAAAAATAATCGTGAAGCAATGCGCCTCTTACCAGCGCCTTCCTGTCAACCTTGATATGAAGCTTTTTCGCTATCATAAGGCTTACATAAGCCACCGATATGCAATGCTTCATAACCGATGTGTTCCCATGCTGTACAAAACCACTCGTCTGCTTAAAATGAGATTTCTTGTCTGTTCTCACTTCAGAAAGAATAGCCTTAATTGACTTAAAATTATTCAATGTACACTCCTATCGGTCTAAAATATGACCCTCTTATATTGTATAAACCCATACGCCTATAGTTGCACATAAGAGGTAAAATGTCAAGATATTATACCGGCAAAAATTAATATCCAGTAAATAATTCCAAGTATCCAGCTTAGCAATATTCCATACAGAATAACCGGACCGGCTATTGTAAATATTTTGCAGCCTACTCCAAAAACATATCCTTCCTTTTTAAATTCAATCGCCGGAGCGGCAACAGAATTGGCAAATCCCGTTATCGGAACAAGTGACCCTGCTCCACCCCACTTTGTAATAGATGGATAGATATTAAGTGCAGTCAGAATAACACTTATCAAAACCAGAGTAAGAGTTGTCCATGCGGCTGCTGTATCCTTGTCATTCCAGAGCATATACATATTCATGACTGCCTGACCGACAGTACATATAATTCCTCCTGTCACAAATGCCTGTGCACAGTTTTTCAGACAGCTATGCTTAGGCGTGACCTGTTCTACATAATCATTGTAGCTTTCATTTCTCTTTTCTATACGTTCCTGTGTGCGTGTCTTTTTGTCCTTCATAGATGCCTCCTGAATGAAATATACTTACATTATCCCTTTTTTATAAGTTCTTATTCATTCAGAAGCAGTCTTCCCCGAAAACACTATTTACGTATAAGCTTTTCAATGCTTTCAATCGGTACCGGCTTAGAATAATAGTAGCCCTGATGCCAGGTCGCACCGAACTTCTTGATATAATCATCTACCTCCCGGTTCTCTATGCCTTCTATGCACGTCTCTGTCTTCGTCCTCTTAGCATAGTCTATTATCGATTGCACCATAGCCTGATTCTGCGGTTTATCCTTGATATCCCTTATAAAGCTCATATCAACCTTAAGCTCATCAAACGGCAGCTCAAGTGCCAGACTGAGTGAACTGTTACCTGTACCAAAATCATCAAGCGCAATCTTAATTCCCTTAGAATGAAAAAAATCAACCTCGCCCTTCAGAAAGTCCACATCCAAATCCCTGCAGCGCTCAGTAAGCTCAAGGCAAAGCTCCTCAGGGCGTGCTCCGGTCTCCGACAAGATATTCATTACCGATTGACGGAACTCCCTTCTCTCAAGCTGTGCTGCGGAGACATTGACATTGACAAAGCAGCCGGGGAGCTCATCCCTTACCTTCTTTATATCATTAAGAGCCGTGCGCAAAATCCAGTTGCCCAGGTCAAATATGCAAGGATCCTCCTCGAGCCATTCCATAAATATTCCCGGTGAAATTATTCCATACGGCTCCTTCTCCCAACGTATAAGTGCCTCCATGCCGCGTATAGTTCCATTCTTCGTATCTGCAATTGGCTGATAGAATAGCTTAAAGCCGTCGAAATCACTCGTTGCGCACTGATGTATAAGTGCAATAAGCTCGAACTGATGCTGGTTATCTTTTCCTCCCATCTCATCATTAAAAATGACAAGCTCTCCATGATGTTCATATCTTGAATGATTAACTGCATACGTGAGTCTGCTTCTCACAGCATTCGAATCCGTCATGTATGGCTCTATATACACAGCACCTGCCGAAATCCTGAGCGGAATCTTCTTGCCTTCAACCTCGACATTATTCTCCATGGCATCTTCTATCTTTTCATAGATTTCCCGGAGTTTCTTTCGCGGTATATCCCCAAGCGCCAACACGAACTTCACACCTGAAAGCTTGTAGATATTAGAATTATCGTGCAATATGTTAATAAGCAGCTGAGCCACACAGTTGAGTACCTTATCGCCAAACGCCGCACCATACATCACGCTGATATGGCTGAACTGGTCTAGGTTTACCTTGAGCAGTGCACCCCTTCTGCTTTCCGATATATATTCATTGAGCTGACGTGTCAGAACTGCTTCTGTCCTTAGCCCCGTAACTGTATCCACCTCATCAGACAAACCATAATTAACGAATCTGGTTATAAGTAAAAGCGGTTTCCCTTCATTATCACTGATCATCCTCGACATAGCGTTGAAGCGGTTATACTTGTCTCCGTCTTTAACACGATATTCCCATGACTTGTCAAGGTCATTTCCCTCAACGCGCCGTCCGAAGCAGTATTTAAAAGTCTCAACATCATCCGGGTGCAGTTCTCTCTTGGTCTTTTCCTTCCCAATGGCAGTATAATTCTGTTCAAGCCCGAAATATTCCAGCGTACTCTCGGACCACCATGTGATACCGCTTTTCAGATTTGTGATTGAATAATATGATTTCTTCGCAAGCGATGCCATCTGTTTAACCAGCTCAGGAAAAATTCCATCCATATCCGACCAGAATTTCTTTTCATTTTCGTCCATAAAGAGCCTCCCATTCCGGTTCTTTTGTATAGCCTAAATCCGTATACACGTATAAAATAT
>OJNN01000919.1_pt1 | contig 11454 bp, 5 predicted proteins | sample 1597851 | NCBI WGS metagenome assembly OJNN01 (sample SAMN01915222, study PRJEB22387) | human gut metagenome | isolation source: stool | host: Homo sapiens | place: USA | reverse complement strand
TCAGCTCCGGAAGATTAAAAAAACGGGCAAACCGTGTTTTCGCACGATAACCCGTTCCTTCCGGTGATAATTCGATTGCGGTCACTGTCTCCCCGAACGTTGCCGCCCAGGAATCAAAGTGTCCCATACCCATACGCATGAGTGTGTCATACTGGAGATAACGCATGATAGTGTAAAGCTCCGTCATACTGTTCGATACGGGAGTACCTGTAGCAAAGGTGATTCCTCTGCCGCCGGTCAGTTCATCCATGTACCGGCATTTCATAAACATATCCGAACTTTTCTGTGCATCCGTCTGTGAGATGCCCGCCACGTTCCGCATTTTTGTATACAAAAAAAGGTTCTTAAAACTATGGCTTTCATCCACAAACAGCCGGTCTACGCCCAACTGCTCAAAAGTTACTACATCATCCTTTCTGGTCTGGTCATTAAGTTTCTTTATCCTCGTCTGCAGACTCTTTTTTGTTTTTTCCAACTGCTTGATGGTATAATTCTGCCCTGCCTGATGTGCTGCTTCTTCAATGGAAAACGTAATATCTGCGATCTGTTGTTCCAACATGGCAATCTGCCGTTCTTTGGAAAGAGGGATTTTCTCGAACTGTGTATGTCCGATGATCACGGCATCGTAATCCCCTGTCGCAATACGGGAACAGAACCGTTTTCGGTTCGCCGGCTCAAAGTCTTTCTTCGTTGCCACCAGGATATTTGCCCCAGGATAAAGTCGTAAGAAATCACTGCCCCACTGCTCGGTCAGATGGTTTGGCACAACATAAAGATTCTTTTGTGAGAGTCCCAGCCGTTTTGATTCCATACCGGCTGCGATCATCTGGAATGTCTTTCCAGCTCCTACGCAATGAGCCAGTAACGTATTATTTCCATACAGCACATGAGCCACTGCGTTTTTCTGATGCGGCATCAGGGTGATCTCCGGATTCATGCCAACAAACTGAATATGGCTTCCATCATATTCCCGTGGACGGATGCTGTTAAATCGTTCATTATAGATCTTACAGAGATCTTCCCGTCGGTGCAGGTCTTTAAATATCCACTCCTTAAATTCCTCTTTGATCAGTTCCTGCTTCTGCTGTGCCAGCATCGTTTCCTTCCGGTTTAATTCCCGGTGTTCTCCATCGGCATCCTGTACCGTGTCATAGATCTTGGTATCCCGGAGGTTTAAGGCATCTTCCAAAAGGCGGTAGGCATTGGCTCTCTGTGTTCCATAAGTGGAAGTGACAAGAGCATTTCCGTAGCTGTCCACATTCTTTCCCATAACATTCCACTGTCCGGTCACTTCGGCATACTGGACTTTGACCTTGCTCCCTACATAATATCTTGGTGTATGGAATGTCTCTGCCATGAACTGTGTGATATAGTTCTCTGAAATCCAGGTTGCCCCAAGTCTTGCCTCAATCTCTGATGCATCCAGATCTTTTGGCTGTACCTGCTCCAAATACTGCACGTTCACCTGATATTCCGGGTGATTTTCTGCAAACTGTTTGGCGATCTGCAGTTTCTCCCTCACATTTCCAGAAAGATATTCGTCCGATGGCTCCCATTTTTCACTGATTGGGTTCTTAAAGATTATCCCTGCCAGTTCTTCGGTAAGCTCCTCTTCTGTTTTCCCGGAAAGCTGTGCCATATAGGAAAGGTCAACGCCTGCCCTCTCACCGATAGAAACCGCAAGTGCTTCACTGGCAGTATCTACAGAAGTTACCGTTTCTGCCCTGCGGATTGTCCTTTTGGTAAAAATATCCGCTTTCCGTTTCAGTTCTCCCTTATCATCCAGAAATTCCAGAGAAGTCAAAAGACAATAGCTGCTGTCCTGGCTGAATGCCCTCTTATTGGCATTGCTGCTGATAAGACCATATTTTGCTGTAAAGGTATCGTATTCTTCATTGAGTTTTCCCTGCAGCTTTGTGATCTGCTCATCGCTTCCCTCTTCCATCTGGCACTGGATCAGTTCATTCGTAACATCACGGATCTTCACCATCCTTTTGACACGTTCCGCTGTCATTGCCGGAAGTTCCATCCGATTCATCACAGAATTTTCCCGGTAATACACTTCCTCGTTGACCACCGTAAAGCTGAAATTCTTTACTTCCGGGTCTGCTGGAATGGACACCACATCTTCTTCCAGTTCGGTGTCAGAAAGTTCCAGTTCCGTGATGGTACCATGTATATGCTTTACTGCTTCCTTTAACTGCTCCTCTAAGGTGATTCCCTCTTTTGGTCTTACGGTTACTTCCTGCTTTCCATACTGGGTACTCTCCGTTGTAAACTCCCCAAGCACCATTTCCGGATGATCTGCAAAATACGCATTGACCGAATATCCTTCGGCAGTTTCCTTCAGATGTATCCAGTCCGGTTCCTCAATGAAAGCCCTGTCTCTTTTCTGGAAAAATAAAATATCGGAAACAACACCTGTATTGGCATTTCTCTGGAACGCATTATTGGGAAGGCGGATTGCCCCTAATAACTCTGCCCGGTTTGCAAGGTACTGTCTGACTGCCGGATTTTGTTTATCCATCGTTCCACTGGAAGTTACCACAGCCACTACACCGCCCGGACGGATCAGATCAAGGGATTTTGCAATAAAATAATCATGGATCATAAAATGATGCCGGTCATATCTGCGGTCACTGACCTGATACGCTCCAAACGGAACATTGCCTATCACACAGTCAAAAAAACTGTCTGGATAACTGGTTTCCTCAAATCCCTGCACGGCAATCTTATTTTTCTGGTAAAGCTGTTTTGCGATCCTGCCCGAAACCGGGTCGAGTTCCACACCGTACATATTAGTTTTGCTCATACTCTCCGGGATCAGTCCCATAAAGTTACCAACACCACAGGACGGTTCCAGAATATTTCCCTGTTTCAGTCCCATATTTTCCAGTGCTTCATACATGCTTCGGATCACAGTCGGTGATGTATAAAAAGCATTTAAGGTCGATGCTCTTGCTGCACTGTATTCTTCCGATGATAAGGTATTCTTTAACTCCAGATACTCATTTGTCCAACTACTGTTTTTCTCTTCAAATGCCTGCGGGATGCCACCCCAGCCAACATAACGGGATAAAATTTCCTGTTCTTCGGGTGTTGCCAGACGTTCTTCCAGCTCCAGAGTCTGCAATAAATGGATGGCTTCCATATTTGCTTTATACTTTGCTTTCGGACCACCTGCTCCAAGGTCATTATCCTGAATCCGAAAGTTATGCGGTTCTGTTACAATCTCTTCTACTTCCGGTTTTAAATATGCTTGAAATTCTCCCTCATATCCAAACAGTTCATTTTCTCCGGGAATATAATTGCGTCCGGTTTCCAGACACCGGAACACATCGGCAGTTGGTGCATTGCTGACTGCATAAAAATCATCATAAGAATACTTTGGGAAATCTTCTGTATGGTAGGTCGATAAATGCAGTTCTGTATTGGAACGGGTCTGTGCAACCAGATCTTTTCCTTCTATTCCTTCCGGCAATACCCCTACTGCTTCAAAATGATACCCCTGATACTCAAAAACACCTTCATCCCAGGACTCCGCCAGCTCTTCTGCTGTTTTAACCGTTATCTCTTCTTCTGATTCCTTTTGTTCCTGTCCCTCAGAAGTTTCTGTTATTTCCTGTTCCTGATTTTCCGGAATATATTCTTTGGCAGTAACCTCTTCCTCTTCTATTTCCTCCACATCTGACATATCTACTACGGTCGGTTCTGTCACCGCCTTCGTATCCAAGAAATCAAACATGGTCATCTGGTGCCCGGATGGTTCCGCAAAAGACGGTTCTGCTTCTGGTGTCGGGAAAATCGTATAGGTTCCTTCTGCATACTGGTGAAGTTCTGAAAGAAGTTCTGTTTTCTGCTGGTAGTTTGTCCCATATGCCTCAAAATCTAATGGCAGAACTGCCAATGCTGCATCCATCTTCTGTAACAGTTCTTCTGCCTGCTCTGGATTCTCTAAAACCGCCACCATTTCTTTTCCTGGTTTTTCCCAGAAGAAATCATCCGTAAATGGTCTGTCTATCTCTTCCGGAAGACGGTCATAAAAGCGGAGTACCTTGTTTGCCATCTGTTCCCGTTCATATTCCGGCATACGAGCATAATCTTCTGCCTGCAGGAACTGGTCATTCTTTATCAGATAAGCTACTCTATTTGCAACTTTATTCCAGGATAATAAAACTGACGTATATGGATTTCCATAAGCACCTCTTGCAAGAAACAATCCTTTTCCATCATAATTTGCGTGTGAATCATCGGCACCAGACAGTGCATGACTGCTTCCACCGATCCCATACTGTTCCTTGATAAAACCTGTCCTCGATCTTTCATCCTCATGCAACAGATAAAAGGAATACGTCCTAAGCCTGCCCTGCGAATACGCTCCACCTCCTGCAAGAAAAACATCAATCTCATCCTGCGTAATGAACATCGGATGGTCTTTCCATGCAAACCCGTCTCTTGCCTGATAAGGGATGACCTCATCCGCAAACTTCTGAAACTGCTTTGAGATATTTATAGGATTATAATAATGGAAACGCATAATGGAATGATTTTCTTCATAGGCTTCTGCCAGTGCATCCAGTCTTTCATTCAGTTCCGAAAGCCACTGTGGATCTTCCAGCTTTTCTTCCAGATAATCCGTGATCTCCGGATAGATACTGTGAAGATGTGGTAAATCCTCCTCATCAAAAACAATCTCGGCTACCCCTTCTGCCATATCCCCTTTCATATAGGCAAGAGCCTGTGCATGTTCTTTTACTGCATTGTTTCTTGCTGCATCCAATACAGACTGCGGTGCATATTCACCCTGGTCTAAAAGCTGATGGATACGTCCGCTGACATCTTCCCATGATAAAAATGCCTTATCTAAAATCTGGTCTGTGACCGTATGCCCCACTGCGATCTGCATCCCGGTTTCATCAAACCAGACCGAATATTCACTTCCATCAATCTGAAAGCCTTTTCCACCTTTGCGGTATTCACGCTTCACAAACTCCGTATATTCCTCCGGGGCCTGTTCGCTCATAAAATTATAGATGATACGAAGTTGACTGCCCGCCCGGTTTCCTCCTGTCCGTAAAATCTCATCGACAACGCTTTCTGGAATCGGGATTTCTCCGGCATAAAGGGCTGCTGCTCTTTCCTCGATCTGCCGTCTTTGTTCATTTGCAGTTGGATATTCGGGCAAAGATAAAGCAGAGGCAATTTCTTCCTCTGCTTTACTCAGTCCATCTTCTCTTGTATCTTCAACTAGCTGTATACCAATTCCGTCAAGATGCTCTCTTCCGCTGTTGCCATCAGTGCGTTCATATGTGCTGTCCAAGCCATCGGGTCTGCTTCCTTGTCCGGTGCCGGATGGTTCTTCAGCAATTTCTCCATCTGGCTGTCCATCCTCTCCTGTGCTGCCTTCTCGATTTCTGCCAGATGGCTGTTCAGCTTTCCTGTCAGGAACAGGCTCTGATACAGGCTGTTCTTGTGTTCCTTCAGGAATCTCCTCCGAAGCATCCCGTATTTTCCTATCGTCACTTCTTCCTCCTCGACGGTCAGGTTCGGGAACAGGTAATCCCCCTTGCGATGATATGTCAGTTCCATAGTCGGTTCCTCCTTCATTCTCGATATTTTCCTCTTTGTTGTTTTCTACGTCCTGATTTTTATTTTCACGCATTAACGTGTTAAAGTTATTATAATTCCTTTCATTGGAAATTTCAACCTCTTTTCTGGCTTCTTCCAGAGAAATTTTATGTACGGTCTTTCCAATATCAATCAGAATACTCTCACTGAGCTGGCTTGCCGCATTTCCAAGGAAGGTGAGAACTGACAGACGGTTATAATCTGTGATATGCATGAAGTCCTCTTCTTCCAGAAGTTCCATCGGTTCAAGCCCGCATCGTCTGGAAAGCATGTAATATACACTGTCCGTTGCAAGCTGACGGAAATCACTGCGGATCGTGACTTCATCCAGATCTTCCAAATACGTTCCTTCCGCAGCATACTCCAAACCGTCCAGATATTCTTCCAGACTATCTGCGACCATTTCCCTTGCAACCGCCATCAATGCGTCCTGCAAAGTTGCTGTATCCTTTTCTTCCAGAGCATAGACCTCTGCCAGATGGGTGAGGATCTCTTCTCTCTGGTGTTCCTGCATCTTCCAAAGATACGGACTTCTGCCCCCGGCTACCATGTGGGTATCCGAAATATCAAACACATAACGGAGTCTGGTATGCTGCCCTGTTTCATCAAGCAGGGCGATCCCCCTTGCACCACAGTTCACCCATCGGAACATCTTTTCATTCCATAATTCCAGTGATGCACAAGCCGTTGCTTCCGGATGCTGTGCATGGATCAGAAGCTGGTCTGAAAAAGAATAACGATATAACCTTGATGCTGTGTCCATATAATCCATCCAGTCTCTGGGTGAACTGCTCACTGATACCGCATGTTCCTGTGCCAGATCCCGGATGTCCTGTAATTTAGACATATCGCTTTACCTCCTTGTCTTATTTCTTTTTCTTCTTTGGAAATTCCAGATGGAACCTTGGCTTTCCGTCCTCCAGTGTCAGTAAAAGATCTGCGTCAAACTTTATATCTTTTTTTCTGGAATACAGCCCTTTTACATGAGTATAGGCTTTATCAAGAAGCTCCACTGCCATCTTTTTATCCAGTGTTTTCTCCATGCTTCCTAAGAAACGGTTTTCTTTCCAGAGGGCAAAATCACACTGCCGGGTGGAACAGTAAAAATTCTGTTTTCCTTCGTAGACATCCGAACCGCAGACCGGACACTTGCCGATCACTTCCCTTGCTTTCTGGAACCTTCTCCTTTCCACTTCCGGTATCTCCCTGCACACAGAAAGAATCTTACCGACTAAGGAAGTGATCTCTCCCATAAACTGTGTATCTGTGATCTGCCCTTTTTCCATCATTAAAAGCTGATTCTCCCATTCGGCAGTCATTGCGGCAGATTTCAGATAAGCCGGCATGACATTCACCAGTTCCCTGCCCTCTGTGCTTGGCAAGATCTGCTTTCCTTTTCTGACTGCATAGCCGGAAGAAACCAGTTTTTCAATGATGCCAGCCCTGGTTGCCGGAGTCCCCAATCCTTTCTTCTCTGTCTCCGAATCAAAGTCTTTATTCCCTGCGGTTTCCATAGCAGCAAGGAGGGTATCTTCATTGAATAGTTTTGGCGGGGAAGTAAAATGCACTGTCTTTTCTGCCTTTACCGGAGAAAGCGTCATTCCTTCTTCATAGCCATATGGAATGGAAGTTTCTTTTTCCGTTTCTTCTTCCGGCTTGGCTTTCACGCACTGGTTCTTAAAAGCATTTCCCGCCTCTTTAAATCCCATCTGCACCGGCACTTTTCCTCTGGCGGTAAAATCATGTTCCTGACATTTGACCGTAATATCAGTCTGCTCATACTGATACTCTTCCCCGGTTGCCTGCACCAGCTGCTGGCAGACCAGCATCATCAGGTTCTTTTTGTCCGCTGGCAGATCAGAGATTCCTTTTTCTACGGCTTCTTTGGTTGGAAGAATCGCATGATGGTCGGATACTTTTGCATTGTTGATCACTCTGGTGATATTATGTCCCAGCTGTCCATAATCCAGGAACGGAAGTAAGACTGGCATTTTCCCTACCAGTTCCTCTACGGTATCCCTCATATCCTCCGTCACGAACTGGCTGTCCGTTCTTGGATAAGTGACCAGCTTTTCTTCATATAATTCCTGCAGCATATCCAGTGTTTTCTTTGCCGTATAGCCAAAGTAACGGTTTGCTTCCCTTTGCAGGCTGGTCAGATCATAAAGTTTGGGAGGAAATGCTTTCTTTTGTTCCTTCTTTACCTGTGTAATCACAGCTTCCGAACCCATACATAAGGAAGCAAGGAGATCGGCGGCTTCCTCATTTGCAATATTTTCAGAAACCACCGTAAGCCTTCCGTCTGTCAGTGCTACTTTATAAAAGGCTTCTTTCTGAAAATGCTCAATCTTATCCTGACGTTCTGCAAGCATGGCAAGCGTTGGCGTCTGCACCCTGCCCACAACCAGACGTTTAAAATAACAGGTCGTATATGCCCTGGTTCCGTTCATTCCGATCAGCCAGTCTGCCTGTGCCCTGCATACCGCAGCCATGCAGATATTCCGGTATTCCTCTGCTCCTTTCATTGTCTGAAAACCTGTCCGGATTGCCGTATCTTCCATGGAACTGATCCATAAACGCTTCACCGGTTTCCTGCATCCGGCAAGGTCATACACTCTCTGGAAGATCAGTTCCCCTTCCCTTCCTGCATCACAGCCATTTACCAGATAGTCCACATCTGCCCGGTTCATCAGGCTTTTTAACACATCAAACTGTTTCTTCTTATCTCTGGAAACTTTCAACTTCCAGACCTGCGGAAGAATCGGAAGGTCATCAAACTGCCATTTCTCATATTTGGAATCGTATTCTTCCGGCTGTGCATACTCTGCCAGATGCCCAAGGCACCAGCTGACAATACAGCTCTCTCCCTCCAAATATCCGTCCCCTTTCTTATAAGCTGACAGGTTTTTGGCATAACTCTGTGCCACACTTGGTTTCTCTGCGATCACTAAAAATTTTGACATACGCTTTTTTGTCCTTTCTGAAAAAAGGGCAGCCAAACTGCTCTGGCCGCCCCTGTCCTTATTTTGGTTGCTTCTTTGGAGATGGAAGTTTATTCTTTTTCCTCATCCTCTTCTTCATTTACATACGGTCCGTCAGAGAACTCCAGCTGTTCGCTTACATAGTCCTCCTCTTTGCCACGTCCATGCTTTTTATAAACAGCGATCCCTGCCACTCCAAGAATCACTGCAAGTACGATTGCTCCAAGTCCTTTTACATTCATTCCTGTCTTTTCTTCTTTCTTCACTTCGGTTTCCTCCTCTACTGCCGGGGTAGTTTCCGGTGTGGTTTCCGGAATCACTACGGTTGATTCTTCGGTTTCTTTGCTCTTTTCTGTCTCATCCAGAAATTCTGCCAGGTCATTCTCATCGACCAGGGACATCATGTACACGTTTTCTGTATTGCTGGAACGGTCAATGACCATGTAAAACGTATTTCCCTTCTTGGTCTGGATGGTAAGGAACTGTTTCGTATCATCATTTTCCTTATCATCCACCAGCTGGGCATTTCCCGGAGTAGAAAAAGCAGAATTATCCCCTTCCCCGGTGACCCTTCCGATATCCTCTTTCTTCTCCGTATCTTCTGTTGATTCTGTTGTTGTTTCTTCTACTACCTGTGTCGTTGTCTCCTCCGCCGGTGGGTTTGCATTTGCGTAAACCGTAGCAATGGATGTCCCGGAGATCATGGTGACTGCCATGGCAATCATAAGCAGTTTCTTTACCACTTTATTCCTCATCGTCTAAAACCTCTCTTTCTGTCATCTGACCAACAGATGGTCTATGAACTTCTGCGTTGTTTTCCTTTTTCTGCGGAGCTTTTGCATCCTCCACCGTAATACCGCCATCCTCATCCATCTGGATCGTAACGGTTCCTTTCTGAATCCCATCAAGCAGGACAAGCAGGCTGCGGCTGTCCAGCTTCATGGAACGGAACGACTTAACGATCTCTATATCTTCCATCTGCTGTCTCAATGTATTCTGCCGCTTCAGGTGTTCCTGTAATTCAGCAATCTTATCCTCCGTTTTCTGAATATCATTCAGAAGTTTTTTTAATTTCATGTTCATCTGCCCTGTCACCTCCTCTAATGCAGACGACCAAACGCCATAAAATGTTCCTGCCAGTAGGCACTTGCGATGCTCGTATACTGGACAGGCTTGCCACAGTGGATCATCATGTTATTGCCGACATAGATTCCCACATGGCTTGCTCCCGCTGTGTCATAGGTTCCCTGGAAGAAGATCAGATCTCCCGGTTTTGCCTCCGATGGCGATACCTGCGAACAGTGTGACCGCAGCTCATCGGCAGTACATCTTCCGACATTCCATCCATTTCCACAGTTATTGATAACCCAGCTTACAAAGCCGGAACAGTCAAAACCACTTGGGGAATAACCGCCCCATACATATGGAACACCCAGATATTTTTCTGCTTCCTGTATCATTTTTGCAAACTGTGGATCAGATAAAGCATCTGCCGGTATGTCGTAACCAAATCCACTGCTTCCGGTGGGTATGCTGTTTAGATCAAACAGATAATCACGGTTGCCATAATATTTGTTATACGCATCGTAGCGTTCCTGTTCTTCCTCTGTCATACGGCTCCTTAACACGGCATCCAGGCTGTGGTTTGTCATCATTACATCCAGGCGGTTCACTTCTTTTGTGGTCGTGACCTGCACTTCCTGGCTTCCATTACTGTCTGCTATGTAGGCTTCCCATGTCTGGTGTCCATGTGCGGATGCCGCCGCATGATTGTCATAGTAAACATCGAACTGTACCCCATATCTTGCAAACGCTCCAGTATCTTCTACTACATATTCCACACCGTTCATGACTACATGTGTTCCGATCGGCACAAATGGGTTCGCTGCATCCACGGCAATCGTATGGTTTGCTGTCGGCATCGCCCCACTGGCTGTCGGTCCGCCACTCCACTGCCCACAGCAGATCGGGCAGTTACAGTATCCAACTGCAGAAGCATATAAAGTCCGATATAAATACCGATCGCCCCAAGCAGCCTCTGCTTCTTGAAAAGTTGTCCTATACTAATTGCCGCGTATCCCATAAAAACGTTCATAAACATAGATACAATTGCGATCAGTACAAAAAGGATGATAACCACTGCAACACTCGGAGTCCGCGGGATTTCTGACAATCCCTCAAACATATCACTCCAAAAGTTCTTCTTATCTGCGGGATCAAGCATGCTGAAGAAGAAGCTGAAGATGGAAATTACCATGACCAGTCCACCGATCAGCTGCCAGATCAGTGCAACAAATGTTTTTGACCAGATCAGTTCATGCTGTGTAACCGGAAGCGTATGCATCAGATAACCTTGATCCGTATAAAGATTCTTATAAAATCTGTTATAAAAGAAAAATGCCGTTACCAGACTGAGGGCTGCTATCGATGCTATGTAAGCCATGACATACAAGGTCATTGTCAGTCGTATTACTGCATTTTCAGATGCAAAACTCCATGTATCACTCTGCATAACAACTGTTCCGATCAATGTCAGTCCGATTACGATCAGATTCATAAGCCCGACCAGACGCCAGCAGTCTTTCCATTCATGTACAAATAATTTCTTTAACATGCAAACACCTCCCTGAAATATGCATCAACCGTTTTACCCTGTTTTTCTCTGATCTCGTCCACAGAAGCCTGCAGAACAAGCTGACCGTTTTTGATAAAGATCACATCATCCAGAATACTCTCAATATCGGAGATCAGATGTGTACTGATGATCAGGGATGCTTCCGGATTATAATTATTCAAAATAGTCTTCATAATGTAATCTCTTGCTGCAGGGTCTACGCCTGCGATC
>OJNN01000914.1_pt1 | contig 11487 bp, 7 predicted proteins | sample 1597851 | NCBI WGS metagenome assembly OJNN01 (sample SAMN01915222, study PRJEB22387) | human gut metagenome | isolation source: stool | host: Homo sapiens | place: USA | reverse complement strand
GAAAATGTTCCGCTGTTAAAAGAGGTACTTGAATTTACTCAGGGAAAGATTAAACTGAACATTGAGCTGAAACCTTCAGATAATGGTGAACTTCTTGCAAAGAATACAGTAAGACTAATAGAGAAATATAATATGGTTAATGATTGTGTTATAACATCTTTCAGTAATTCTGCATTACAGGCAGTTAAATCATACAATGAAAATATTAAGGTTGGATATATTTTATCAGCAGCATATGGAGATTTTTATGATATGAAGAATATAGATTTCTTTAGTATAAATGCTGCATTTTTATCAAAGAGAACTATAGATGCAATTCATAATTCAGGTAAGCGTGTTTATGCTTGGACAGTAAATAATAAAGAGTCAATCAAGAATCTGACTAACAAAGGCGTAGATGGGATCATTACTGACAATCCGGTGCTTGCAAGGGAGACAATATATTCGAGAGATACATCGGAAACTATTGTTAACATGATAAGGTATGTGTTTAATCAGTAGAATGGGGGCATATGTATGGAAAGAGGAATAGGAACTTCAAGAGGAATTGGCATAGGACATGTTCTTATTGTTTATAATGCCAGTGCTGTTGTAAACAGGGGAACGCATTATAATGCCGAAGAAGAGAAGAAAAGATTCTTTGAGGCCAGAAAAACATTTATAGAGCAGACGGAAGAATTATTGTCTGAACTGGAGAAAAAACTTGGTGAGTCTGACAAGGATGCACTGGTGCTTAAGAATCAGATATATCTTGCAAGAGATATAACAACAGAGAATGAAGTTGTTGCTGCAATTGATAATAGTCATATATGTGCAGAAGCAGCTTTTGATGATGTGTGTAATAAGCTGATTCAATTGTTTTCTTCAATGGATAATCCTGATATGCAGCAGCGTGTTACTGATATTCAGGATATGAGAGAAAGAATGATACAGATATTGCAGGGAACGAAAGCATTTGACCTTACTAATCTTCCGGATAATACTGTTATTGTTGCAGATGAGATTAAGCCATCGATGACAGCTTCTATGGACATAGCACATGTTGCAGGTATTATAGCTGAAAAGGGTGGCGATACGGCGCATGCTTCAATTCTTGCAAGAGCACTTGAGATTCCGGCAGTACTTAGTGTGAAGGGAATACTTCAGAAAGTAAAAGATGGAGATTCTATAATAATAGATGGAGCTTATGGAGAAGTTTTTATTAATCCGACATCGCGTACACTTTCTATATATGAGAAGAAAAAGAAGAAATATGAAGAACATATTGAGGAATTAAAGACCTTTATTAATAAAAGCACAGAGACAGCTGATGGAAAGAAGGTTATGCTTGCTGCCAATATTGGTGGAGCTGATGAAGCAGCCAAGGCAGTTAAGGACGGAGCTGAAGGCGTGGGACTTTTCAGGACAGAGTTTCTCTTTCTTAATAAGAATGCGCTGCCGACAGAGGAGGAACAGTTTGAGGAATATAAGAAGGCAGCAGTGCTGACAAAAGGCATGCCACTTACAATAAGAACACTTGATATTGGTGGAGATAAGGATATTCCTTATATGGGACTTACCAAAGAGGCTAATCCATTTTTAGGATACCGTGCAATAAGATTCTGCCTTGACAGAGTTGATATATTTACAACACAGCTTCGTGCAATTCTAAGGGCAAGTGCATATGGCTCTATAAGAATTATGATACCTATGATTACATCAGTTAATGAAGTAAGACAGGTGAAAGAGCTGATTAAGAAGATATGCAGCGACCTTGACCGTAACGGAATTAATTATGATAAGAATATCCAGACAGGCATTATGATTGAAACTCCGGCAGCTGCTGTTATGGCAGATACATTAGCAAAGGAGGCTGATTTCTTTTCAATTGGTACTAATGACCTTACACAGTATACTATTGCAGTAGACAGATGCAATGAAAATGTGGCATATCTGTATTCCGCATTTAATCCGGCAGTATTAAGGCTTATAAGAAGGATAATAGAATGTGCCCATAATGCAGGTATTGAAGCCGGAATGTGTGGTGAGGCAGCTGCAAATGCTTTAATGGCTCCGATACTTTTATCATTTGGTCTGGATGAATTTTCAGTATCAACAGGAAAGGTATTAGAGACGAGAAAGACAATTGCAGACTGGTCAATTAAAGAAGCCGGACTTGTAACAGATAAGGTTATGTCAATGGCAACTGAGAAAGAAGTAACAGACTATCTTAGTGACTATATATCAGAAAGAAATAAAAAGTAAAAGGAAATATATATATGGCAGTTTATGAGACAGATGAGATTATCGAGAGAGTTATTCTGGTTGGAGTGGCATTTGATACAGATGATGATACAGAACGCTCTCTTGATGAGCTTGGAGAGCTTGCTAAGACAGCAGGCGCGCAGACAGTTGGAAGAATGATTCAGACAAGAGATAACTTTCACCCTGCAACATATATTGGCAAAGGTAAGATTGAAGAATTAAGACTTATGATTGATGAGCTTGATGCTACGGGAATTATATGTGATGATGAATTAAGTCCTGCCCAGTTTAAGAATCTTGAGGATGAGCTTGGAATCAAGGTAATGGATAGAACAATGGTTATTCTTGACATATTTGCGGCAAGAGCTACATCAAGTGAAGGTAAGATTCAGGTTGAGATGGCACAGTTAAAGTACCGTTCAATAAGACTTGCGGGTTTCGGAACATCAATGTCAAGACTTGGTGGCGGAATAGGAACAAGAGGTCCCGGTGAGAAAAAGATTGAGACAGACAGACGACTTATAAGGGACAGAATATCAAAGCTCTCAGCAGACCTTAAGGATATGAAGGAACACAGAGATGTCCAGAGAAGCAAAAGAGCTAAGACATCAACATCTGTTGCGGCTATAGTTGGATATACTAATGCCGGCAAATCAACACTTCTTAACAAGCTTACTGATGCGGGTGTGTTGTCGGAGGACAAGCTTTTTGCAACACTTGACCCTACAACAAGAAGTATGGAACTTCCTAATGGAGAGAAAGTGTTGCTTACTGATACAGTAGGATTTATAAGAAAGCTTCCACATAATCTTATTGAAGCATTCAAGAGTACTCTTGAAGAGGCAAAGTATGCAGACATTATAGTGCATGTTGTTGATGTATCCAACCCAGACTATGAACAGCAGATGTCAACAGTATATGCAACACTTAAGCAGTTAGGTGTTGAAGGAAAGCCTGTTGTTACATTGTTTAATAAATGTGATGTTTTACCGGAGAAGCCGGCAGCTAAGGATTTGCATGCAGACTACACATACAATATATCTGCCGTAAGAGGCAATGGCCTTGAAGCATTTAAAGAGTGCTTACAGGAAATTATTCTTAAGAGCAGAATAAGAATTGAAAGAGTATTTTCTTACAGCGAAGCAGGTAAGATACAGCTTATAAGACAGTTCGGACAGCTTGAAAGTGAAGAGTACACAGAAGACGGAATTAAGGTGCTTGCCTATGTTCCTAAGGAGATAGAAGGGAAGTTGTAATTATGAATCTGATAGCAACAGTAGATAAGAACTGGTCAATAGGAAAACAGGGACATCTTCTTGTTAATATTCCGGAAGATATTAAGCTTTTCCGAATGGAAACAGCTGGAAAAGCTGCAATAATGGGAAGAAAGACATATGAGCAGATTACGGACAGAACAGCTCTTATAGACAGATATAATGTAGTGCTTACTAGTGATTTGTCATATAAGAAGGATGGAGTTGTTGTAGTGCATTCAGTAGAAGAGGCACTTGAAAAGGTTGCATCATATAAGTCAGAGGATATATATGTAATCGGTGGAGAATCTGTATTTGAACAGTTTCTTCCATATTGCGATGTGGCACACATAACGAGTGTTGATTATAAGTATGATGCAGATGCACATTTTCCTAATCTGGATAAGATGCCAGAATGGAAAGTTACACAGATGAGTGAGGAACACACATACTTTGATTTGTGCTACGAATTTAAAAAGTACTGTAAAATGTAAATTATGTTTTGAATCGTGCAGAAACGGATATGAAAGAGCAGTTTGTGGCATATTTTTTTCATTGAAAATATACATTTTATTTGATACTATAATTAAAAAACAAGAGAGGGGAGAAATGTTATGTTTTGCACAAAATGCGGATATAATGCAGGGACAGCAAAATTTTGTCCAAAGTGTGGAAATCCTTTAAATCCACAGCCAGTACAGGAAACACCTGTACAGAACGAACCGGCTCCACAGACGGTACAGAGTGAGCCGGTTGCACAGCAGCAGTTCGGAACACAGCCACAGTTTAATGAGACGGTACAGCAGCAGTTTGGAACACAGCCACAGTCAGGGGCAGTTCCACCAGTGAATGTAGATGTACCAAGATATCAGGAAGCACCTCCTATGCAGCCACAGCCTAAGAAGAAAAAGAAGAAATGGCCATTGGTTGTTGCAATATTAGTTGTGCTTGTAGCTATAATAACAGCAGTTGTTATAGTTGTACTTCCTAAGCTGAAGAAAGAATTATCACCTACAAAGAATGCTGTAACTGCAATTAAAAATGTAGGGGCATCACTGGAAGATTCTGTGGATAATTTGTTTAATAATTTAGGTGCTGGTTCAATATCAGACAAAACAGAGTTTTCCGGAACATTTAAGTTTGATAACATGACTGTTAATGGTGAGTCATATAGCAAGTATGTCAAAGCTGATTCAGTTAAGTATGATATTCAGGCAGATACTTCGATGCAGAAGGCTGCAGGAGATTTAAAGCTTCAGAATGGTAATGCAGAGTTACTTACAGTTTCATTCTATACAGATGGTTCTACAGTGTACTTTAAGATTCCTGAATTATTTACAGAGACATTCAGTATGTCAGTGAATCAGATTGTTAATGATACAGATATAGATTCTTCATTTGGTTACCCATTTGATATGAGTGATATATCAGGTTATCTGTCAGCATTAAATTCAGGTAATCTTTCACAGTATAAAGAGCCGGCAAAGGCAGCAGCCAGAGCATTAGCTAAGGGAATTGATGCATTTGCAGATGAATGTCAGTACGGTCAGAATGAAAGCCTTACATATAAGTCAGATAATGGTGATATCGAAGTTACAGAATATAGTGTAACAGTTACAGAAAATGCCATTAAGGTCGGTGTTGATACTGCAATTGATGCTTTATACGCAGATTCAGCAACATCAGCATATATGTCAATGCTTACTATTGCTGGTGTAACACAGGACAGCCTTAAGAAAGAAATTGCTTCATCAATTCAGGGAATGGATCCTGTAACTTTTTCAATGTATGTTAATAAGGATGATAAAATAGTAAGAGTTTCAGTCGATGTATCTGATATTGATGAATATTCAAATGGAGAAATAGCAATTTCTTTTGTAGGAAAAGATAATATTTCTGATTATGTTGTTATTGAAGCAGCTGCTGATAACTTTAATACTAAATTCACAATACATAATTCAGATAACAGATCATCTGTAATTGTTGATGCAAAAAATGGAAATGAATACATGAAGATGAAGCTGGATTGTTCATTATCGGGAAGTAATGTGAATATTAATGAAATGTCTATTGATATGAATACAGAAGATGTTAAAGCTAATATGAAGATTACAGGAGACTATTCACAGAAAGAGTTCAGCTCAATGAAGTATTCTTCATCAAGTTTTCCTAAGCCTGTGAATGTAGACAAGATGACATCTGCACAGCAGACAGCACTTGTGACAGAGTTTGTCAAGAATTCTGCTGTATTCAAAAAGATAATAAGCGATGATCTTTATAAGCAGTTATTTTCAGTAGCATTGTCAGGTAATTAAATTACTAATGAAATAATAAAATGATTCGCTAAGATAATATGGGGGATAATATGGAAATAGCAATTGTTATAGGTATTATAATAGTTTTGCTGATTATATTTATATTTGCAAGTTATATTAAAGCACCAACAGACAGGGCATTGATTGTTTCAGGTCTTAGAAAACATCCAAAGTTTGTAATTGGTAAATCAGCATTAAGAATACCATTTTTACAGAGAGTTGACAGACTGGAACTTAAAATGATTTCAGTAGATGTAAAGACTAAGGAATCAGTTCCTACTAATGAGTATATTAATGTTAATATTGATTCAGCCGTTAAGATTAAGGTTGGTTCAACAACAGAAATGCTTGAAAAAGCAGCCAGCAATTTCCTAAATAAGAATGAAGATTATATTAGAAATTCTGTAGGGGATGTGTTAGAAGGTAATGTCCGTGAAATTATAGGACAGATGAGACTTGAAGATATTGTTCAGGACAGAAAAATGTTTGCTGAGAAGGTACAGGAGAATGCTGCACCGGATATGGCAAGAATGGGTCTTGAAATTGTGAGCTTTAATGTCCAGAATGTTACTGATGAGGGTAATGTTATTGAAAATCTTGGTATTGACAGGGTTGTAAGTATCAGCAAGTCGGCACAGATATCAAGAGCTGAGTCTGAAAGAGATATAGCTGTTGCAAAGGCTAATGCAACCAAGCAGGCTAATGATGCAAGAATTGAAGCAGAGACAGCAATTGCAGAAAGAAATAATGAACTCGAAATTAAAAAGCAGGAATTAAAGAAAACTGCTGATGTCAAGAAGGCTGAGGCGGATGCTGCATATGAAATCCAACAGCAGGAACAGAGAAAAACAATCGAAATTACAACTGCAAATGCTAATATAGCAAAGCAGGAGAAGGAAATTGAATTAAGGGAAAAAGAGATTGCTGTTAAGGAAAAGACACTTGATGCTGATATCCGTAAACAGGCAGAAGCAGAGAAATACGCTGCACAGCAGAAGGCTGATGCACAGCTTTATCAGAGACAGAAGGAAGCAGAAGCAAAGCAGTTTGAAATACAGAAGCAGGCAGAAGCTAAGAAAGCACAGGCAGAGGCTGACAGATTCGCAAAAGAACAGGAAGCCGAAGCGGTAAAGGCACAGGGAATTGCTGAAGCTGAGGCCATTAAAGCAAAAGGTATGGCTGATGCTGAAAGTATTAAGGCCAAAGGTCTTGCTGAGGCGGAAGCTATGGAGAAGAAAGCAGAAGCTATGGCGAAATATGGTAAAGCAGCAATGACAGAGATGATTATTAAAGTTCTTCCAGAGATGGCTGAGGCAATAGCTAAACCACTTGAAAGCATTGATAAGGTTACAATTATTGACGGTGGTTCTGGTGAAAATGGTGTGGGAACATTTAGCGGTAATGTGCCATCAGTACTTGCAAAGACTATAGAGAGTATCAAAGAGACTACAGGCTTTGACCTTACAGAAGTTATGAAGGCTAATACATATGATGCCAAGACTACTAAGAATGTAAATTTTACTGGATTTCCGGAAGGAATGAGCGCTGCTGCAAGTGAAGAAGCAGAAGTGAAGAATTTAGTTCCAAATTCAGAAGAAAACTAATTGCTATAGTTAAAATCAGGCACCAGATTGAAAATATTCAGTCTGGTGCTGATTTTATAATTATGAGTATACAATGTAGGTGTTGTAGCGGAATTTACGCAGCTTCTGCTCCATTTTAATGGCGTTCGAAAGCTGTCTGAAAGCACCAACCTGAACTTTATAATAGTCATTCTCATATATGATAAAAGCTGGGAAGCCTTCAATAAGCAGGGAATTAAGCATGCGGTCTGCATTATTTTTATTGCGGTAGGCACCAACCTGAACACGATAAAGTGGCTCAGGAGAGAGGTCATCATCACAGTTACATGATGGTTTAGCAGGAGGTGCAGGTTTTTTTTCGCATGCTGCAGGCGTGATTTCAGTGGATTTGGCAGAATCTGATTTCACTGATGGGACTTCACCTGAAGCAGTCTGTGCAGTAGTTTTATCTGTCTTTGGTTTAATTCCAAGGGTCTTAAGAATACCATCTGCGATTCCATTTGCAATCTGGTTAAAGTTCTTATCAAATGTTTCATTATCTTTATCATTGTTAATAAAGCCGGCTTCTACAAGAACGGCAGGCATTTTTGTCCGTTTGAGTACAACAAGGTTAGGACGTTCGTTAATTCCAAGATTTTTAAAGCCAGCCTTTTCCAGCTCAGAATTGATATTGGCAGCCATCTGTGATTTAATACCGGAATTATTGTAAACAAGAGTTTCCACGCCTGTGTACTGGTTAGGCGTAGGGGATGAATTTCTGTGGATTGAAACAAAATAATCAGCCTTAGCATCATTGGCATCAGTTGCTTTTTTAAAAGGTGTTTCATATTCATCAGTAGTACGGGTGTACACAACGTCAATACCATTTTTTTCTAATATATCACCTACGGCAAGAGCAAGTTTTAAGTTGTCATCTTTCTCAGCTCTGCCATTATATGTTGCACCATAGTCGCTACCGCCGTGTCCGGCATCTACAGCTATCTTATATTGAGCCATAATATCTCCGATAACATTAATCATATTATTGTATGCAAAAGACATAATAAGCGTACCTGTCACATATATTTATCTTAAGATGAGAAAGAGGACAGATTATGAACGTTGGATATGTACATACATTTGAAGTGCCAGAAAATAATATTGATAAAGGCCGATTGAAGGTAAGTGTTGTCAATGAAGAAAATGTGCCAATTAAAGGAGCGGCTGTAAGACTGTCGTATACAGGAAATCCTGATAATATAATAGGAGAAAGTGGTACAGACGGAGACGGGATAAGTATATTTAATGACTTAAGAACGCCTCCAATTGAATATAGCATGGAACCGGGAAACAGGCAGCCATTTTCAGAGTATGACATAGCTGTAAGTGCGCCAGGATTTGATAATGTAAATATATCAGGCAGTGATATGTTTTCGGGGGAGCTAAGCATTCAGAATGTAAAGATGTCTGCAAGGGATAATTCACAGAATAATATAGTCATACCTGTTAACACATTATATGGAGATTACCCACCTAAGATTGATGAAGAAGAGATTAAGCCTATGGGACAGTCGGGTGAAATTGTGCTTGACAGAGTTGTTGTTCCTGAAATTGTAGTTGTACATGACGGACCTCCTAAAGATACTGAGGCAGATAATTATTATGTTACTTATAAGGATTATATTAAGAATGTAGCAAGCTCTGAGATATATTCAACATGGCCGAGGCAGACAATTGAGGCAAATGTGCTTGCTATTATGTCATTTACATTAAACCGGGTATATACAGAATGGTACAGAAACAAATTTTATGATTTTACAATAACTTCATCAACTGCATATGACCAGAAATGGGTTAATGGAAGAAATGTGTTCGAAAGTATATCACAGGTAGTAGATGATATATTTGACAATTACATATCAAGACCTAATGTAAAGCAGCCAATACTTACACAGTATTGTGATGGAAAGAGAGTGACATGTCCTAACAGGCTTTCACAGTGGGGAAGCAAGTATCTAGGAGATCAGAATTATTCATCTATTGATATATTAAGATATTATTATGGTCAGGATGTGTATATTAATGCGGCAGAACAGATAAGCGGAATTCCTTATTCATGGCCGGGAACTAATCTTGATATAGGTTCATCAGGGCAGAAGGTAAGACAGCTTCAGGAACAGCTTAACCTTATAGGAGAGTATTATAATTCTATTTCGGTCCTAAGTACTGATGGAATATATGGTGAGCAGACGGCAGCAGCGGTTAAGGAGTTCCAGCGGATATTCAATCTGCCACAGTCAGGAATAACAGATTTCCCTACATGGTTTACAGTATCAGAAAAATATGTTGCACTTGCCGGACTGGCGGAATTATAAGAATGTTAATGAGGTATGTAAGGCTGTCACTTTGTGGCAGCCTTTTTAGGAGAAACATTTAAACAGCCTGTCCAAGACATGTCTTAATGTCATCTTCAGGATTGCTTATAAGTCTTAACTGGAAAGTGTCTACAAGGTACTGCAATACATTAGGGCTTAAGAATGCTGGAAGTGTCGGACCGAGATAAATATTCTTAATGCCAAGGCTTAACAGGGCAAGAAGGTCTGCAACAGCCTTCTGCTCATACCATGAAACAATAAGAGATAAAGGAAGTCCGTTGACATCTGTACCAAATGCATCTGAAAGGGCATTGGCAATAAGAATAGCAGAATATACATCATTACACTGTCCGATATCAAGAAGCCTTGGAAGTCCGGCAACTGTGCCAAAATCAAGCTTATTGAAACGATATTTGCCGCATGCAAGAGTGAGAATCATGCAGTCATCAGGAACCATAGTGGCAAAATCAGTAAAATAACTTCTGCCAGGTCTTGCACCATCACAGCCACCAATCAGGAAAAAATGTCGTATCTGTTTTGATTTTACCGCTTCAACAAGTTCAACTGCATGAGACAGAGCAGCTTCATGTCCGAATCCTACTAGAATTTCTTTTGCTTCCTGCTCTTCGGTAAAGCCTCCAAGTTCAAGAGACTGTTTTATGATTTCAGAAAAATCCTTTTCACCGTCAGGCTTCTTTTCTATATATTTTATGCCATCCCAGCCTACAACATTAGTAGAATATATACGGTCTTTATATGTGTCTCTTGGACGCATGAGACAATTGGTTGTCATAAGGATACAGCCGGGAAGATTATCAAACTGTTTCTGCTGGTCCTGCCATGCGCCGCCAAAATTACCTGCAAGATGCTTATATTTTTTAAGACCTTCATAACCATGGGAAGGGAGCATTTCCCCGTGGGTATATATATTAATGCCAAGTCCTTCGGTCTGTTTAAGAAGCATTTCAAGATCTTTAAGGTCATGACCGGAAACAATGATGAAGGGACCTTTCTTAATGTGAACGTTGACCGAGTGTGGTGATGGATTACCATATATGGTTGTGTTCGCTTCATCAAGTTTTTTCATTATCTCAATAGCCATATCACCTGTTTTAAGAGTCAGACGGATAAGTTCTTCGACAGTCAGGGTGTTATCTGTTATTGCTTCGAGTGCAATGATATAGAAATTGTCAACATTATCACTATAGTATGAAAGTTCCCTTGCCTGATGACCGTAGGCGCTTATTCCTTTAAGACCATAAAGAATAGTCTGCCTTAATGAGCGGATATCAGGATCCAGAGTTTTGTCGTACATAATACCTGCCATTGGCGCGTCACGCAGCATATCAGCTTTAGTTTCTGGCAGTTCGTATGCAGCAGATGGGGTAATATAATCAGTTGTTCCTACTATATTTTTCAGATTATTCTTGATGTCCTGGGATTGTTTAAGAAGATGGACATGGTCATCTACATTGAAATTAACATTGGTAAGAGTGGTAAAAAGACAATTCTCAATAAAGCTGACAACAGATTTGTCAACATTAAGTCCTGAATCCAGAATATGTCTGGCATAGAAGCTGATACCTTTCAGCTGATATATAAGCAAATCCTGAAGATTGGCTATTTCTGGTGTCTTTCCGCATACGCCGAGTTTAGTGCAGCCTTTTCCGCCGGCTGTCTGTTCACATTGATAGCAGAACATATCGTATCCAAGATCCATATTATTACTCATATAATA
>OJNN01000913.1_pt1 | contig 11490 bp, 10 predicted proteins | sample 1597851 | NCBI WGS metagenome assembly OJNN01 (sample SAMN01915222, study PRJEB22387) | human gut metagenome | isolation source: stool | host: Homo sapiens | place: USA | reverse complement strand
ATTTTAGGCCCGGTGATGGTGGGGCCGTCCAGCTCTCACACCGCCGGTGCGGTGCGGATCGGCTACATCTCCTGCCAACTGCTGGGGGAGCCGGTTAAGGACGCCACCCTGGGGCTGTACGGCTCCTTTTGGCTCACCGGCAGCGGCCACGGCACGCCCCTGGCGCTGATCGCTGGGCTGTGCGGTATGCACCCGGATGACGCCCGAATCCCCCGGGCTTTTGCCGTTGCTAAGGCCCGGGGCATGAGTTTTCGGCTGGAGCAGGCCAAGCTAAAGAACGCCCACCCCAACTCCGTGCAGCTACACCTGGTGGGCGAAAGCGGCAAGGTGCTGGATCTGATCGGCCAGTCCCTGGGCGGCTCCATCATCAATATTGCAGAGATCGACGGGCTGGAGGCCAATGTAAGCGGCGACTACCCCACCCTGATTGTCAGCAACACCGATGTGCCCGGTATGGTAGCCAAGATCAGCGCCTTACTGGCACAGGCAAGGGTGAATATTGCGGAAATGCGGCTGTACCGCTCCGGGCGGGGCAAGCGGGCCGCCTTTATTGCCGAATGTGACCAAGAGATACCCGCCGCCACCATTGCCGCCATTCGCGCCCTGGAGGGTATTAAAAAAGTCAGTTATCTGAGTTTGGAGGAAACGCCATGCCGTACCATTCAATAGACGAGATTCTGCGCCGCTGCCGGGATCGGGCGTGCCCCTTTTGGCAGGTGGTACTCACCACCCAGGCCAAGGAAACCCAATTACCGGAGAGTGCCGTGCTGGACCAAATGGACCAAATGGCAAAGGCCATGGAGGACTCCATCACCCAGTACGACCCGACAGCGGTAACCACCGGCAAAATGGGCGGCCAAAACGGCGCCCGGCTGGCGGAATATAACCAAAAAGGCAATACCCTGTTGGGGGACTACCTGTCCGCTGTGATCGCCGCAGCGGTACAGGTGGCAGAGAGCAACGCCTGTATGAAGCGCATTGTAGCTGCCCCCACTGCCGGCAGCTGCGGGGTAATTCCAGCCGTGCTCATCACCTATCAGAAACAACAGGGTCTGCCCCGCCAAGAACTGCTGCGTGCCCTGCTGGTCAGTGCCGGGATTGGTAGTGTAATCGCCGAGAACGCCTCCATCAGCGGTGCCCAAGGGGGCTGCCAGGCAGAGATCGGCTCTGCAGCCGCCATGGCCGCCGGTGGTCTGGTATATTTGGCAGGGGGCGATAACGACGCCATTGCCCAGGGCGCCGCTATGGCGCTGAAAAATATGCTGGGACTGGTGTGCGACCCGGTAGCCGGGCTGGTAGAGACCCCCTGCATTAAGCGCAACGCCGCCGGCGCCGCCAATGCGGTGGTGGCCGCCCAAATGGCGCTGGCGGGGATCCGAAGCGTGATCCCCCCGGACGAGATAATTGACGCCATGTACGAGATCGGCTGCCAGCTGCCCGCCTGCCTGCGCGAGACAAAGTTAATTTTCCTTTGTCCAATACTCAGCTGTCTTCTTTTATGCTGGACAAGCAATATACTGATTATTTTACATTCCAGAAAACTATCAGTTCACTTGTTGAAGATGGATTTATAAGAGGTACCACTCATCAGAGCAGCACCCATTATACCTTAACCAAAGAAGGCGAAGAAACCATTGCTTTTTTCTATACCAAAATCTCAACTGCAATAAGAGATGATATTGAAACTTATCTTGCTGATAATAAATACGAACTAAAGAATCAGGCTGGAACTGTAACTGACTGTTACAAGCTTCCTAATGGAAATTACATTGCACACTGTCAGGTAAAAGAGGGCGATACAACTTTGATTGAGCTTAATCTTAATGTCCCAATTGAAGAGCAGGCGGAAATAATATGCGCAAGATGGCGCGAAAACAGTCAGGAATTATATGACTATATCATTCATAAACTTATGTAAAAAAGCGTTCTGCTGGTAATCAGCCAGTCAGAACGCTTTTATTATTCTTGTATAATTGCAGCACTTTCAGAATCAGTCTCATTTTCTTCCTGTGGCAGTACATATGAATCTATAAGCTGCCATAATTCTTTAAGTCCCTGCTTAGTCTGTGATGAAAAAGGAATAAGAATATCTTCCTGCCTTAATCCAAGTCCTGTTCTTACAGCTTTCACCTGTTTGCTTATCTGGCTTCTCTTAATCTTATCCAGCTTTGTTGCAACAATTACAGGTCTGTAACCGTTATTTACAATCCAGTCATACATCATTCTGTCATTATCAGATGGGTCATGACGGATATCAATCAGCAAGAACACCTGCTTTAACTGGCTGCTTTTTCTTAAATATTTCTCAATCATCTTGCCCCATTTGGCTTTGACAGCCGGACTTACATTGGCATATCCATAGCCTGGAAGGTCAACCAGATACATGCTGTCATTAATATTATAGAAATTAATAGTCTGTGTCTTACCCGGCTGTGATGATGTTCTTGCATATGATTTTCTGTTCATTAACGCATTAATGAGCGATGATTTACCAACATTTGACTTACCTGCAAATGCAACCTCCGGAAATGAAGTCTCAGGAAGTGTACTTGTAACTCCGACTACTATATCCAGATTAACTTTTTTTATAACCATAACCCGCGAACTCCTTTCATTTAACTCATTAATGCCTGTGCAAATACTTCAATAGCATTATTCACATATATTATATTCATCCCTTCAGTTATCTCTGTGTCAAGTTCTTCAACATCCGACCTGTTATCCCGAGGTACAAAAACATTTGTTATACCCGCTGTCTTACTTGCAAGAAGCTTTTCTTTAAGACCTCCTATCGGAAGAACCTTACCTCTTAATGTAAGCTCTCCAGTCATTGCAACATCTGCTCTTACAGGAATTCCAGTAACCGCAGACAATACTGCCGTTGCCATTGTAATGCCAGCAGAAGGTCCGTCTTTCGGAGTTGCACCCTCTGGTATATGAAGATGGAATGCATGATTCTGGAAATATTCAGCATCCACTTTATATCTGCCTTTTTCTGTTACTGATCTGATATAAGAAACAGCTATGCTTGCTGATTCTTTCATTACATCACCCATGTTACCTGTAAGCTTGAACTCGCCTTTGCCCGGCATTGTTATAACCTCTATCTCAAGAGTATCTCCACCTGCCTGTGTCCATGCAAGCCCTCTTACTATACCAACTTCACCCTTTGTATTCTTTTTGTCCGGTCTGTATTTAACTTTTCCAAGATAATCTGTAATATTCTTATCAGATATATTAACTGTTTTCTTTACAGTCTTATCTCTTGTTCCATCAGATGTGAACACTCCGGCTTTGTATAATTCTCTAACCGCTTTTCTTACAATCTTTGCAATCTGCCTTTCAAGACCTCTCACACCAGCTTCTCTTGTATACGAATTAATAATTGTTCTTATAACTTTATCAGTGAACTTTACATCAGATACAAGCAGACCATTCTCTTTAATCTGTTTCTTAATAAGGTGTTCCTTAGCAATATGAAACTTTTCATTAGCTGTGTATGAACCAACTTCAATAATTTCCATTCTGTCAAGCAATGGACGGCTTATATTAGACAGATCATTAGCTGTTGCAATAAAAAGCACATTTGACAAATCAACCGGCATCTCTATATAGTGGTCGACAAAATTAACATTCTGTTCGCTGTCTAATACTTCAAGAAGTGCAGCTGATGTATCGCCCTTATAATCACTGCTTATCTTATCTATCTCATCAAGAAGCATAAGAGGATTATTAACTCCGGCACTCTTAAGTCCCTCAATAATTCTTCCAGGCATAGCTCCAATATATGTTTTCCTGTGTCCTCTTATCTCAGCCTCATCTCTTACACCACCCAGACAGATTCTTACATACTCCTTGCCAAGTGCCTTTGCAACTGATCTTGCTATAGATGTCTTACCTGTTCCCGGAGGTCCTGCAAGACATATGACAGGTGCTTTTCCACTACCTGTTATGTTTCTTACCGCAAGTGATTCCAGAATTCTTTCCTTAATATCTTTCATTCCATAGTGGTCCGAATCAAGCACTTTTGCAGCATTATCTATATCTTTGTTATCTTCAGTCGACACATTCCATGGTAATTCAAGACATGTCTCTATATATGTTCTCTCAACATTAGCCTCAGCATTATTACCAGCAAGTGATTTCAGTCTCTTAATCTCCCTTTTTAGCTTATCCTTTACATACTGCGGTGAATCAAGCTTTTCAACGTCCGCCTCATATTCTTCAGCCTCTGTTATGGTTCCTCCATCAAGTTCTTCATTAATCGCTGCAAGTTCTTCTCTTAATATGTAATCCTTCTGGTTCTTATCTACTCTTTCTCTTACAATATTGCCAAGTTCTTCTTTAATAGTATAAGCATTTATCTCATTTACAAGCAATGTTGCAGCAAATGTATACATCTGCTCATAGTCTTCTGCCTCCAGAAACTGCTGTCTTTTATCAAAATCCATCATAAATTCCTGAGCAAATTCCGTCATCAGTTTTTCTGCATCATTATAAGAAAGCCATCTCTTGACTGTATCCTTTGCAAACTTCGGATTAACATGTGCATACTGTGTCAAAAGTTCTCTCATTCCTACAATTATAGCTCTCGACACCATTTTATCAGGCTTCTCAAATCCTTGCATAACACTTACATCAGCAAGCATCATTCCTGACGCTTCTTCAAATCTATTTACAAGTGCCTTTTCAAGCCCTTCTACCTGAACCCTTAAAATTTTGCCTGGCATCTTTATTATCTGTTTTATCTTAGCAATTGTTCCTACTGTATATAAATCTGCTATCCCTGGTTCGCTCACCTGCGAATCTCTCTGTGTTACAAGATATATAAGTTCATCAGCTGCCATACTTGCTTCTACAGCTTTTACAGACTTCTTTCTGCTCACATCAAAGTGCATTACCATCCCCGGAAAAACAGTGACATTTCTTAATGGAATAGCTGGATAATGTCTATCATATTTGTTACTCATATATTCCTCTCTATCTAAAAAACGGACCGTCCATCATGAACAGCCCGCCTGAATTAATTTCGTTACTGTGCTTTTTTTACAGCATCCGTTCTGTATTCTAACAGAGGCTTTGCGCTTCCTTCTACAGCTTCCTTAGTTATTATACATTTTGATATTGTTTCATCTGACGGAATCTCATACATTACTTCATTCATGACAGATTCTAAGATTGAACGTAAGCCTCTTGCTCCTGTCTTTCTCTCAAAACTCTTATGGGCAACCGCCTCAACAGCTTCATCCGTAAACTCAAGTGCTACTTCATCAAGTCCAAAAAGTGCCTGATACTGCTTTATAATAGCATTCTTAGGCTCTTTTAGAATTCTCACAAGTGCTTCCTCATCAAGTGAATCTAATGAAACAACAACCGGAACTCGGCCTACAAACTCAGGAATAAGACCGAATTTGATAAGATCCTGTGGAAGTGCCTTATGGAACATCTCTCCAACATCGTCGTTGCTCTTTTCCTTAAGTTCAGAGTTGAAACCAATTGAACTCTTATCCATTCTTGATTCAATAATCTTCTCGAGTCCGTCAAATGCACCACCACATATGAAAAGAATATTAGTTGTATCAATTGGAATAAGCTCCTGCTGTGGATGCTTTCTTCCTCCCTGTGGTGGAACTGATGCTATTGTTCCCTCTAATATCTTAAGGAGAGCCTGCTGTACGCCCTCGCCAGATACATCTCTTGTTATGGAAACATTTTCTGACTTCTTAGTAATCTTATCTATCTCATCAATATATATAATACCATATTGTGCTTTTTCAACATCATAATCCGCAGCCTGAATAAGCTTCAAAAGGATATTCTCAACATCCTCACCTACATATCCGGCTTCCGTAAGAGTTGTAGCATCTGCAATTGCAAAAGGTACATTAAGAAGCCTTGCAAGATTCTGTGCAAGAAATGTCTTTCCTGAACCTGTTGGTCCAAGCATAAGAATATTACTCTTCTGTAACTCTACATCCAGATCAGACTGTGACATTATCCTCTTATAATGATTATATACAGCAACCGCAAGAACCTTCTTTGCTTCATCCTGTCCTATAACATAATCATCAAGAAATTCTTTTATCTGCTTTGGCTTAAGCAGGTTGATATTCATTCCATCAACCACTTCTTTTGCATCTGCCTCTGTTTCAAACTCTTCATCAAGGATATCGCTGCATATTTCTACACATTCATCACAAATGTAAACGCCATTATGTCCTGCGATCAGCTTTTTAACCTGATCCTGTGTCTTATTACAGAATGAGCATCTAAGCTTCTCATCAATATTTCTGCCTGCCATACTATCCTCCAAATCACTATAAATCCTTTAAATAAAGGTTCGCTTATCACACAAAAACAAGGGAGACACCTGCAAATGTATTATCTGCAGGCATCTTCCTTATCATAAGCAATTATTATCTCTTCTCTACAACACTGTCAATAAGTCCATATGCAACAGCTTCCTGTGCTGTCATATAGTTATCTCTCTCTGTGTCGCGTGAAATCTCTTCAACTGACTTGCCAGTATTAGCTGCCAGTATTTCGTTTAACTTATTTCTTGTCTTAAGTATATTCTCAGCAACGATTCTGATTTCAGTTTCCTGACCTCTTGCACCACCTGATGGCTGATGAATCATAATCTCTGCATTAGGAAGAGCAAGTCTCTTTCCCTTAGCACCGCCTGAAAGAAGGAATGCACCCATACTTGCAGCCATACCTATACAGATTGTAGAAACATCACACTTGATGTACTGCATTGTATCATATATAGCAAATCCTGCTGATACAGAACCTCCCGGGCTGTTAATGTAGAAATGTATATCCTTGCTCGGATCTTCTGCTTCAAGGAATAACATCTGCGCTACCACAAGATTAGCAGAAACATCTGTTACCTCTTCTCCTAAGAATATAATTCTGTCTTTAAGCAGACGTGAATAAATATCATATGATCTTTCGCCTCTGCTGTTCTGTTCAATGACATAAGGTACAAAACTCATTACACAACCTCCAATATACTAAAATGTTTCTTTAAGATTCAATTACTTTTCAACAACTGATTCTACGATAACATCTACAGCCTTCTGAATTGCAAGATCTTCCTTAATCTGCTTCTTCTCATAGTCTCCCATGAATTCCTTAATCTGATCAAGTTCCATCTTGTATGCTTCAGCCATCTTCTTTAACTCTGCTTCGAAATCTTCATCTGAAGTCTCAATATTCTCAGCCTTAACAACTGCTTCAAGAACAAGTCTTGACTGAATTCTCTTAACAGCCTCCGGCTTCATTTCTTCCATAATCTTATCAGCTGTCATGCCTGTGTACTGGAAGTACTGCTCAACTGATAATCCCTGCTGCTGTAATCTCTGAGCGAAATCCTCAACCATTCTGTTAACCTGTGTATCAACCATAGCATCTGGAATATCCATCTTAGAGTCTTCAATAATCTTAGCGATTGCTTCGTCTTCCTGCTTAGCCTTAGCTTCTCTTGACTTTCTGTCAGCAATCTTTTTCTTTAAATCATCCTTATATTCAGCAATTGTATCAAAATCAGATACATCCTGAGCAAATTCATCATTAAGCTCTGGAAGCTGCTTCTCCTTAATTTCCTTAACAGAAACCTTAAACATAGCTGGCTTACCCTTAAGATCATCTACATGATACTCTTCTGGGAATGTAACATTGATTTCTTTCTCATCACCGATATTCATACCGATAATCTGATCCTCGAATGTATCAATGAATGAATGAGATCCGATTGTAAGTGGGTAATCTGTTCCCTTTCCACCTTCAAATGCAACACCATCAACAAATCCTTCGAAATCAATAACTGTATTATCGCCATCCTTAACAGCTCTGTCTGTTACAGCTACTGTTCTTGAATTCTGATCCTGTACTCTCTTTAACTCTTCTTCAACATCAGCATCTGTTGCTTCTGTATCAGCCTTAGTTACCTCAACACCCTTGTACTGTCCAAGTTCAACTTCTGGCTTAGTAGCAACAACAGCTTCGAAGATAAATGGCTTTCCAGCCTCTAACTGTGTTACATTGATCTTAGGCTGTGAAACAAGTTCAAGACCGCACTCATCAGCAGCCTTAGCATATGCATCTGGAATGATTGAATTAGCAGCATCTTCGTAGAATACTTCTGCGCCATACATCTTCTCAATCATCTTTCTAGGTGCTTTACCTTTTCTGAAACCAGGAAGGCTGATCTTGCTCTTATTCTTATTATATGCAGTATTAAGACCTGCCTCAAACTCCTCAGCAGTAGACTCAATAACAAGTTTAACCATATTCTTCTCTTCTAAATTCTCAACTGTGAAACTCATTATAAATTAATCCTCCTATGAAATATGTATTGTTACTATCGTACAACATACCCACGAATTATAACACAACTGTTTTTAGATTACCAGTACTATTTTTAAAAAATAAAAGATAGGGCTGCAATCTTTATATTTGCTAAGAAATATGTGGATTACAACCCTATTTATTACTTAAGATAAATCATTTTTTCACATCCCAGATGATTACTTACCGCTCATCTGCTCTTCCTGTCTTCTGATCATCTCTTTTACCATGTTACCACCAACTGAACCAGCTTCTGCTGATGTGAGGTCTCCATTGTAACCATCCTTTAAATTAACGCCAATTTCTGAAGCAACCTCCATCTTGAATCTGTCAAGTGCGTTCTGTGCTTCCTTCTTAGTCTTATAATTAGAACTTGTTGATTTAGCCATAATAAGCCTCCTTATTAAACACATTTTAGGTTTAAGCCGAAAAGTTATGGCGCCATAACTTATCGTCTTGATATTATTATGTATCTGTTAATTCTGATTATTATGACATATTCTGGCTGTTAATTATTAGTAGTTATTTTTTTGTTTCTGCTTCTAAATTTTTCTCTGATTCAGGAATTATATTCTTATATACATATATTTCGTCATAAACCGGTGCCCATTTATATGTAGCCCCGCCTGTGCATAATACATAAGCATGCCCTTTATTAGTGACCGCATAGCTTACAAGACAGCTTCCTGCCTGGCTGATAAATCCTGTCTTGCCACCTTTAACAATAACCCCGGGTGCTTCATTGCCATATATCCTTGAATACATTGTACTTGTAAGCTGTATTCCATCTGGATGCTGTGCTGTTGCTTTGGTTTTATACTGATATGTTCCAAGCACTTTTGCCCTTAGTTCATCCCTCATTGCATACTCCATTATCATAGCCATCTCTGCAGGAGTTGTATACTGTTCCTCGTCATAAAGTCCTGTAGGGTTTGCAAATCGTGTATGTTTTAAACCAAGTTCATTACATTTTGCATTCATCAGCTTAGCAAATTCTTCATTAGAACCTGCAACCATTATTGCAAGTGCCTCTGCCGCATCAGCACCTGACGGAAGTATCAATCCATAAAGTAAATCTTCCACATCAACAGTCTCTCCATCAAGAAATCCTGCTACAGAAGCTTCTTCTCTGAATAATCTGTTAAGCATTTCAAATCCAAATGTATATGTCTGTGGAATCTTATCTATATTATCAGTTACAACTATAAGAGTCATTACCTTTGTCATAGACGCCGGATACATTCTGGTATCCGCCTGTTTTCCTGCAATTATTTTATGATTATCAACATCTAAAAGAGCAGCATATGGCGAAGAAACCTTACTTTCAGATGTAAGATCAAAATAATCAGATGCCATCTGGGCATATATAAGAGGCGGCTCTGTAGGCTTCTCTGTTTCTTCCTCTGGCTGTGTTTCACTAATCACATCCGATGCAAATGCTTCCTTCTGTTTAAATGTTTTCTTTATTCCTGAAACAGAATTGATAATAATAACAGCAAGTATAATCGCAATAACCATTAAAGCCGTTATCATAATTCTTCTTCTTAAAATCTGCTGTCTTTTCTTCTTCATCAACAGCATTTTTCTTTTTCTGTTGCGGCGTATTTTTTCTTCATCATAATTATCGAATCCCATCGTAATTTCTCTCCCTCATACTAAATATACTGGGTAGAAGCTTTTAATTTTTCTGCCAGTTCTTCCCCTTTGATAAGTCTTACAAGTTCGAGTCCCAAATCAATAGATGTTCCCATTCCTCTTGATGTTGTAATATTACCATCTGTAACAACGCGCTCAGGAGCTGTAACTACAGTTGCACCATTTAACTGATCTTCAAATCCAGGAAATGCCATTGCTTTCTTTCCATCAAGAAGTCCGAGATTTCCCAGAACCGAAGGTGCTGCACATATGGCTGCAATTCTGTTATTCTTCTTATTGTATTCTTTAAGAAGTTCCAGTAAATCCTTGCAATCATAATATGACTTATGACCCGGACCACCCGGAAGGAATAACAGTTCATCTCCTTCAAATACATATTCATCCAAAAGCTCATCAGCCTGAACAATTACCCCCTGAGCACTTTTTACATTAATGTCACCTGTTATTGATATCACATCTGTCTTAATATCCGCTCTTCTTAATATATCTACAACTGCAAGTGCTTCATGTACTGCAGCATTAGAAATGGCAGCAATTTTATTGGATATTCAGCCTGATGATGAAGTTATTATGCCTTCATATACATTTGTGTCAACGGCAAATGCATTTGTGTTAAGAGGAGCAAAATGTGTATTTGTGGATATAAGACCAGATACTATGAATATAGACGAAAACAAAATAGAGGCTGCGATTTCAAATAAAACTAAAGCTATTGTAGTAGTTCATTATGCAGGAGTTGGTTGTGAAATGGACACAATAATGTCAATTGCAAATAAATATTCTATACCAGTTGTAGAAGATGCAGCTCAAGGGGTAATGGCAAATTATAAAGGAAGGGCATTGGGAACAATAGGCACATTTGGTTGTTATAGTTTTCATGAAACTAAAAACTATACAATGGGAGAGGGGGGAGCACTTGTAATTAATGATGAAAAGTATATTGAAAGAGCGGAAATCTTGAGAGAAAAGGGAACTAATAGGTCAAGATTTTATAGAGGAGAAATAGATAAATATAGCTGGGTTGACATTGGTTCATCATTTTTGCCAAGTGAATTTAATGTTTCATATTTATATGGACAATTAGAAATTGCAGATAAAATCAATGAAAATAGATTAGAAACGTGGAATGCATATAATGATGCATTTAAAAATTTTGAATATGATGGAAAAATCGTTTTGCCTACAATTCCCAAAGCGTGTAACCATAATGCACACATGTTTTATATTAAATTAAAATCCATAGAGGAAAGAACTCAATTTATAACTAGTATGAAAGAAAAAGGAATAGGATGTGTTTTTCATTATGTTCCATTACATTCTTCAGAGGCTGGAAAGAGATTTGGTACTTTTTGCGGGGAGGATATTTATACATCTCAAGAGAGCAATAAATTAGTGAGATTACCAATGTATTATGGATTAACAAGAAAAGAACAAGATGAAGTAATAGATGCAATTAAAAAATTTTACAAGAACTAATTGCAA
>OJNN01000889.1_pt1 | contig 11748 bp, 9 predicted proteins | sample 1597851 | NCBI WGS metagenome assembly OJNN01 (sample SAMN01915222, study PRJEB22387) | human gut metagenome | isolation source: stool | host: Homo sapiens | place: USA | reverse complement strand
CATATTAATTGCAGGTTCAAATATGTTTGCAATGAGGGATGTTACAGGTGATGGACATAAGGAACTGCTCTATTGTGTGTCCAATGAAAAATATAGTGTCGAGTATATTTTTGATTGGACGAACTGTGCGGTTATTTCTCCGTACCATATTGAAGATGACAATGTTGTGCTGGAGCTGAATGCTGACGCTGTAATTCAGAGTATTAATTTTGCAGCACAAAGGGACGGATATGGAGATGATTATGTTCATACTGATAATGTATCTTCTGATAATCTGCCCCTGTCTTTCTTCTCCGCTGACGCAGGTGCTTATCTGAGTTCAACTATCGATGAGGAAAATATATTAAAAATAAATTACAATGAGAACTCGGGTGAGGCGAAGCTGGAGGTTGAATTCTCATACCACTATTCCGTTGATGAGGGAAAGTATGTCTTTTCGGACATGGCGGGAACGACCGAGGCCAAGAGAATTAAGCGCGCCAAGACAGCCACCCCGAAACCTGAGAAATCAATGAATATGAGCTATAAAAATGAGGACACCTTTCAGGATTATGTATACAATGAGAACTCACAGACATGGGATTTCGTTTTTTCTGAGGAGGGAATAAGGCTTGTGTGGGAGATTAATTCAACAGGCCAGCTGTATATGGAATATGGTGATAAAAGAGTGAGTGTTCCGTGGGGAGCTACCTTGCATTGGAGAAGCGATAGTGACCTTATGGATGTAAACGGTGACGGTAATAAGGATTTTGTTTTACATGTATATGATTCTGCCGACAATACGGCAGTGATATTCATATATGATATCGCGAATGAGAAAGATTTATCACCGGTATATTCTGAATATACACAACAACGCTACCTTTATTATCTGAGTGATGAACGTAACAGTGAGGATAATCAGCCGGTTAATGGTAACATTGAAATGAAATTATATGTAGGAGAAGATGGTCAATATGATGGCAGGATTCTGATTGAGTCATTTAACACCAAGTCAGACAAGGGTGAGGGGGCATGGTCAGAGTATTATATTATTCCACGGTAGGACATGAATTGTGAAGGAGACCGACTATGAGAAACATATTAAGAAACATTGGGAATGAAATGTCGTTAATGCTGAGGCGGCCTTGTGCGGTTATTACATGGCTGGCAATGTGTTTTTTTGTACTGTGGAATTTTATTAACAACGTCAATACGGCTGCTGACCGTCACTTCATTTCGCAGATGTATGATATTGCCTATATTACCACGCTGTCTATGTGGTCAAAAAGCGGATTCTTTCTGATGACATTCTATCCGGTCTTAGTGGTACTTCCGACAGCTACGTCTTTTTTTAATGATACCGGAAGCCGGATGCGGATATATATCGAGGCAAGGTCGGGAAAGTCCGCTTATTATTTTTCTAAGTTTGCAGCAGTCTTTTTCAGCACCTTTATCATATTTACAGTTCCATTCGTGGCAGAGCTTATAATCTCCTTTATATGCCTTCCGGCATCAGCACACGGAGACCCGTCAAATTTTGAATTATACAAAACAGCGGTAGAAATATATGATTATCCGTTCTCAGAACTCTTTATAAATAACAGGTTCCTATGGCTCCTGCTCGCAGTAGTATTGTTTGGCATGGTGTCGGGGGTGCTGGCTGTATTCAATGCGGCGGTGAGTTCCAACAGTAAAATAAAGTATGCGATATTCACCATGATTTCGGTGTATATATTGTTAAATATCTGCTCGACCTTCCAGTCAGTATTCTCGCTGGAGTATTTAACGAATTACTTTCTGATATTGCGCCTGTTCGAAAGAGGTAAAAATTACATGGCGTATGCAATGACACTTGTAGTGCTTATCTGCTTTTCCGTGGGTATTATGACTGCACACATAAAAAAGGACGAGCTTATCTGAACATAGAATTCTATATAAAAAACGGGGGGATGGATACTGTGAGAAAACAGGGATATATTATTCCGGCAGTATGGGGAGTGCTTGCTTTTATAGTATACTTTTTGGCGACAGATAATGTAAGCATTGCCGATATGATATTCAGAATATCATTTGGAAATGGTGAGGCTTTGTTTTCGAACAGCAGCTATTTGATGTTCTGTTATATGAACATTGCGTTCATCCATGTCCTGTACGGAACAAAAATATACAGACATTTTTGTGAAGCCTCAGTGTATTATTTTGCACGCATGGGCGACAGACGCAAGTGGATTCTGCATGAATTTGCAAAGCTGGCGGTTGATATTGTAGTCTATCTTGGTATTAATCTGGCTGTGATTATTATACTTAATCTGCTATCCGGCAAGCTTGAAGCGGCGACGGCGGCTGATATATTCTTTATTATTTTCTATCTTTTCTGCTTTACAATGTTTGCACTGACAACAACACTGCTTATCAACCTCATTGCTGTATATATATCAAGCGGCGCAGGCTTTGCACTTGTGGAGACTGTATGTATGGCATGCATAGCTTTTTATTGTGCAGTTGGTGAAGCAACGAATGCAGGCTGTTATGAATATTTTAAAAAATATGCATTTCTGCTGTGGCTGAATCCGGTCTGCCATCTGTTTATTAAGATACATAGCAGTACAATTGATGCAGTTAACGAATTAATTAATATCGGAGGTCTGAACTTTGATATTGGGGTATCGGCGCTGTACCTGCCGGTCGCATGTTCTGTAACTGTGCTGATATGGTTAATTGCAATACGAAAAATGGATATTATGGGAAATAATTCGGAGAACCAGATAAATTGAAAAAGGGGGAACGGTAATGCTGCTTAAGATTGATAAAGCTTCAAAGACAATTAAGAAAAAAAAGGTGCTTGACGATGTATCTGCTGAGTTCAAGAGCGGGCTGATATATGCTGTGGTTGGAAGAAACGGTTCGGGAAAGACAATGCTGTTCCGGGCACTGTCCGGGCTGATGAAGGTAGATTCGGGAGCAGTGACGCTGGACGGCAGAAGACTCCATAAGGATTTTGAGATGCTGCCGGGACTGGGAATAATGCTTGAAAATGCCGGACTCTATCCGGATTTGTCCGCTGTGGATAATCTTTCATTTCTTATGGGAATTAACAAAAAGCCGGACATAAGAATAATAAAAGAATATATAAGCAGGGTGGGACTTGACCCGGAGGATAAAAGACCATTTCGAAAATATTCATTGGGTATGAAGCACAGGCTTGTATTTGCACAGGCAATTATGGATAATCCATCTATTTTACTTTTGGATGAACCGACTAATTCTCTTGATGAAGGCGGAGTCAGCCTTATAAGAGAACTGGTATTGAATATGAAGGATGAAAACAGAATTATTATTATCACAAGTCATAACCGTGAAGATATAGATATGCTTGCTGATGTAGTATACAGTATGTCTGATGGGAGGCTGACGAAGGTATGATTAGATTTTCGCATACTATTATTATTACGACAGTACTGTTCATGCTTTGCGTGGGCTATGGATTGTGGAGTTCAAGTCATTTTGAAGATTTCAGTGAGGAAATCATTGAAGAGTATAGTGTCGGAATTCTGCCTGACGAACTTTTAGATAACACCATAAAGAAAATCAGGGAAACCGGTGATGATAACGAATACATATTCAAGGTGACCTGCGAGAGCGGGCTCCAATATAATTTTGCATGTGCAACACAGTGCGTGAGAATTGACAGGGTGTACAGAGGCGGGCAGGAGCTTGTCGGAAGTACGATTAATGTACTTGTAGCTAACTGTATTTTCCTCGATATGCGCTCAATCAATATGTCCTTTGTGGGAGAAATGAAGCCGGGTAGGGAATATCTTGTTCTGCTTAATGACTGCATTAAGACGCCATATATGGATATATACAATAAGCGTGATGAGTATTTGTTCTCTCCTTTCTTTCCATATTCGGAGGTCAATGCAACGGCACACGAAAGTATATCGCAGAATGCTAATTGGGCTTTATATAGTGAAGCTAAGAGTGAGGACTTTACCCTGATGTCGGATGCGGCGGTTGAAAAAATCAAAAAGCTGAGCAGGGAGCTGACCGATAAATACAGATAGTGCGTAAGGGCAGCCATCACACAGCAAGCCACAGACCATCCACCCGCAGGCACGTGTCTGCCGCCGTTTCATGGCCTCTGTCTGAGGCTGCGTGTTGGGTGAAATGTGAAATCTGCTTACATGCAAATTTGTCATGGCGCAATATAAAAAATGGCTTATAATGAAGTCATGCTATTAATAGTAAAAAATGTAAGATACATAGGCAAATATAAAAGTGAAAAGAGTACTGAGACAGTGCAGTCAGACATAAGCATACCTGTACAGCCGAAATACAAAAACACTGTACTCCCAATCGACGACGGGACGGAGAAAAAGCCTGACGTTTCTTACAGATATAATGAGGAACACAACAGTTGGGATGAGGTGTACAGTCTTGAAAATGTATCTATGATATATGATACAGCGGACAACGAAATCTATTTGGAATTTGGTGACAGCCATGAGAAGGTTTCATGGGTGATTCAGCGTCTCGGAGGCGGAATGGGGATGAGCATGGGTTTGCTCGACATGACAGAGGACGGCAGCGATGATTTGGTCGTGGCGGTTCATGACAGGGAACTGAAGCTGTATTTTGTGTATGATTTGAAGAATAAGAAGGATTTATCACCGTTTTATTGCACGGATGCCTCCAATATTTTCAGTGCCTATATGTATCCTCAATATGCCGAAGAGATAGTGAACGCCGTGAATGAAAATTTTTCCGAAACGCCTGATTTAGAAGGAAAAAGTGTGGCGGCAGAGGATGACGGAAGCCTGAAAGCCGACTGGATGCATTTGCGAAACGATGCCTACGGTGTTGAAATGTATCAGAATGTAATCGATGACAAGGTTTTATGCTATCGATGGTATACATTGGGACAGGTGTCAGACCCAGGTGTCCCATCGATAGGACACCGGGGTCTGACACCTGTCCCATTTATAAAACTGACACAACAGGAGGGAAAAGCTGTGATAAAGTATTTTGCTTTAGTTATATTAAGTATATCTTTTTTCTTTATGACCGGTTGCAATAACACCTCAAAGAGCGGGCTGGAAGAATCCCAACATACTGTTATATCCCAGGGCATGGCGGAATATGTTGAAGATGAAAGAGAGACTCTTGAATTGCCTGATGATTCAAATTACATTACCCAGAGCAGTGATGTGGATTTTGATGGTGATGGAATCGCAGACCATTTATATATTAAAAAAAATAGAAAGGATGAAGAAAAGGGGCATACATTATATTTCCATTCATCACTGTCACATGGCGAGAAAGCTGGCATGAAGGAAAATTATAATATTTCAGATGATGATTTGGAATGTATTGTTGGTGTATATGGTAATTATTATAACAGAAGTTATTCAAATGCAATTCAGGGGGCGGATATAACAGGTGATGGCGTCAATGAAATATTTGTATTTGTTCCGGAATTCAAATCTTCAGGAGAAGCCACTTCATACCTTAGTGTATATAAGCTTGAGGATAATGAGTTTGTTAGGATTGAGCCTGAAACAGCAGATGAAGGACATATGTTTACCATTGTGCGTGATGGAACAAGGGTAAAAATTGCATGTGATACCAATAAATATGAGGAATATTTTTGGGATACCATAGATAATCTTGACAATCATACAGATATATATAATGGAAAAACGGAATTTCTTGCCAAACCAGAATATGCCACTCTTACAACATACGAAGGAAAAACATGTATCAAGTACACATTCTGTCTGGGAAGCAAGTGGAAGTGGTATGAGATAAATGAACTGGTAGATTATGAAAATGGTGCGTGGAAGACAGTAGAAATGCAGGCAGATATACATGATGATACCATAACTGATTATATGAGGCAGAAGGCAGATAATTCATTACAGTATTCATACGATATGAGTGATGAAGAACTGCTGAGTCTGGCAATTACAGAGATAATTAGTGAGGCAGTTGGGGATGTGCCTTTCAGAGTAGATACTCAGGAGAATATAATATTTTTTTGGGAGCAGGTAGATGATGGCATTATTCAGTCGGCTATCAGCAGCCTTGGTGATGCGGCAGACAGATTAAATATATCTAATTTGCGCAATGAAAATAATATATTCATACTGTTTGAAATCTCACAGTGATAAAGAAAATAGTCGGAATATCAAGTAAAAATTGGACATAGTGCATTTCACGCATTATGTTCAATTTTTTTTAATAAGTATTTGAGGTTAAGCTGATATATGTTATAATTAAAATAACTGTATTTTATTCAGAATTATAAATTTTGGGGAGAAGATACGGCTTGCTGGATACTTATGAAAATTACATTGGAAAAATAATTGAAAACGAGCGTACAAGGCGCGGGCTTTCCGTTAATGATGTCTGCAACGGAATATGCAGTAAAAGTGTCTATGTCAAACTGGAGAGCGGGGAATATGCGGGAGGAATGCATGTTCTTAGAGCAATCTGCCAGAGACTTGGGATTAATTCCGGGCGCTGTGGAACCTATCTTGTGCAGAATGATTATGACGAGATGATGGATAGACTGTACATACTTGAGGATATCAAGGATGGCAGAATTGACACCGCGGAGCTGAAAATTGTACGGTATGGAAGCAGATATAAGGATATACCGCTTAACAATCAGTTTATTTTATTTATGAAAGGGAGAATAGCAGAGCTTAGAGGAAAAACAGGAGATGCACAGAGACTTTATGATGCAGCAATCTGCATTACCATGCCGGAATACATGCAGATGAAAAAGCTTGTATGCATAACAATATATGAAGCATATATGCTGCTTGATATCGCCCATCTCAATGCATTGCTTGGAAAAAAGAAGGCAGCGTACGGCATATATGCGCTGTTGTTACGCTACTGTGAGAAAAGTAATGTGGAAAAATGGAATCTTGTATGTATTTACCCCAAGACAGTGTGCGGCATTATAGATGATATCGGATTAGATAATATGGGTACCATGGAAAAAAACGAAATGTTAAGACATTGTATATCAGCGTTGGACACATTGAGAAAGACAGCCAGGCTTCATTACATCAGACCACTTCTTAAGGATATTATCAGACTGAATGAAGACAAGCGCCAATCCCATTATGATATCGTAAACTATAGTGAGCTATTAAAAGGTATAGATGTTCTGTTTAAAAGCAATGGGCATGAGCGGGAATTGTTTGAATGGTATCCGTATTATGTTGACTGTGAATTTAGATGTGTGAACAGGCTTATAGATGAGCGAAGACGTATGCAGGGCATGTCGATAGAGGAGCTTGCCGGGACTACACAGAGCGTAAGAAACGTGCAGAGAATTGTAAAGGGTCAGGTTTCTCCGAGCTACAATACTTCAAGGGAACTATTAGACAAGCTGGGATTAAAGGGAGTTCTAAGAAGCGATGTCATTGTTGCGGATGATATTGAAGCTTACAAGCTGTGGGATGAGTTGGTGTGCGGCAGTCAGAAAGGAAATTATGAGGAAAAAAGAAAGATAATCTATAAACTGAAGACGATACTTGATACGTCAATAGAATTAAATAAAATGGCACTTGAATATGAGATGTTGCTTTGTAAAATCAATATTGAAAATAAGGATTATAGGGATGCTTTAAAGTGTGCGGATTTATTGCCGTTTAGCATAGAGGATATAGGCAGATATCATTGTATGCTTCCAATAGAGCTTATGATAATAAATAAGTATTTCTGGTGTGCAGATAAACTAAAAAATTATGAGCAGCTTGACAGGTATGAACAAATGCTGTCTGATTATACGAAGAATAAGCTTCTGAAAAGGCTTTTCGCTAAGGAATATGAGGTAGTTTGCTTCTACTGCTCAAGCTTTTATGGCAATATGGGAGAATACGATAAGTCCAACGAGCTATCTGTAAACGGAATTGCCGATGAAATCGAATGTGAGAGGGCATACGCGATGACATCATTTTTATATAATATATTATGGAATAACAGCGAAGCTGGCACTGTCACGCAAGGTGATATAAAAATGTGCCGGACTGCGTACCAAATATGTAATTTTTACGGATATACCTTAAGAGCAGAAAAGCTGAAAAAATGGCTTGATAAAAATGCGTAAAATAATATTATTTAGACAGCTCATCAATTTCATCATCCGAAGAAACGCTTATAGAGTAATCATGGGAGTTATCGTTATTGAAGATATGTGTCAGATTTAAAATATTACTGATTAAAAAAATTCCTGCAGCAAATGTTATAAAAATTTTTTTGAAATTCATAATGTGTTATCTCCTTTGAATAAATATTGTATATAGTTTCTTCATTTGTCATGGTTAAAGCTATTGAAGAGATTATTAATTTATAGTAAACTGTGTGCACAGTATGGGGAGAAGAGCAAATCACCAATCGCACACGGCAACATATTCTGAGAATGGTGTGCTAAAAAATGAAAAATGCTATATTACTATTTCAGAGGACAAGTACACATGGACGTGTCCTAACGGACATGGAATTGTAACCACAAGAGTTCGTCACAGGGAATCGCATACCTGCAAACATTGCGAAAGTCTGGATTATTTTAAATAGCTACATTCAGTTTACACATTATAATTAAAGTGGGAGGGTGTCTCCGATGAAGATAAAAAAAACAAAGATATTATTTTTGCTGTTTACAATATTAGTTCTTTGCAACATGGGATGTAAAAATCAACGGGAGACACCCGAACAACAAACGGAGAGGGAATCTGCCGAACCAGACCGGCAAACCAGCATGTTTACAGCTTCGGATGAGCTGAAGGTTGAGGAAACATACTATCTGAATGATTTTAGCAGGTGGGAGCATTATATTGATTCGGACAATATGGAAGAGGCGGCAGAAATCCAGACAGATGGAAATGGCAGGTACAGCTGGTTTCTGGGAGTAAAATGTAATGAAAACAAAGAATATGACACAGGTGAGAATGCCTTATATTTATTGGAGGTATATAGTCATGATAATGACAGCGCGGTTAGTGGCGATAATGCAGGAAATACTGATAGCGGTAATTGCGGCGGCAATGTTAAGAGCATAAAATTCACTCCGAAGGATATTGGTGTCAGTGGGGCTATAGGCTACATAGTCAGTGCAGATGTGCTTGCGGATGATAGCTACATGTTCAGGTGGGCTGAGTACGAATTTGAAGATGAAATGTATTGCCAGAAGTCGGATAAAATTATTTTTACAGATTTGAAAGGAAATAATTCGGTCAATGAGTTTTACAGTATATTTGGGGAGCTTGGCTTAGAAGAGTATGGGCAGACGATTTTGCCATGTCTGCCGTATGCAAGCTGTCATGCGGTGTCAACGGACAGACTGTGGGTATTAAATCAATACCAGGATCAGCAGCTCTATATTTTTTCACAGCAGGGAGATGTTATTTTAGAGCGCGATGTACAGGGAAAACAGATGTTTTATGAACCTATAATTACGGATGAGGCACAATTGATACTTCCGGTTTACGATGAAGATACAGAAAAAATGTGTTTTTTTTATGCCGGATTTTCAGATGGAGACTGGAAAAAAGCAGGAGAAATGAATGCTGCACCAAGTGACATTAATCAGTTTTATGCCATGGTGGACAACGATATATATTATCAGGTGAACAGCTCTAATATGATTTCGGGAAATGGGCTTGTCAGATGGAATATTGATACTGGTGAAAGAACGTGGATTCTCAAATATGATGTAAATGGGCTGGCACAATATGATACAAGTGTGATCTTCGTGGAAAATAAACCGGTATGTGTGTTCTTAGGAAAGAGTGATGGATATGGCTATAAGCACTATATGGTTTCTGTGTCAGAGCAAAAGCTGCAAAGTGATAAAGATATAATTGTAGCAGACCTTGTGGGTTCGTGTAATCAGGGTGAAAAGGCGGCGATAATTGCTTCAATGGACAGCCCGGATTGTCAATACAAGTATGTTGACGCTTCTTCACAAGAGGAAAAGGACAGAATTATGGCTGAGCTGTCAAATAAAAAAGGTCCTCAGATAATGTATGTCTCAATGGATGACTATTATAATCTGATTGAAAAGGGTATGCTGTGTGACTGGTACAGCTTTATGGATAAGTCACTTTTTGCCGATATTTTACCGGGAGTTCTTGAACTTGGAACGGTTGGAAATTCATTATATGGACTGCCTGTTGGCATAAGGGTGGAGTCAATGGCAGTAGGACGACAATTGGAGGATAGCGAATGGACGATTGATACGATTGTAGAGCTTATGTCCGAAGGAAAATTAAACACATCACTTCGTTCGCCATATATTTTCAATAATAAGGATTACCTTGAGCCGGATTTTGTGATTAATAGTTTGACGAAATGTGCGTTTAACAATTCATTTATTATTGACTGGGATACAAAAACAGCACATTTTGATGATGAGCGTTTTATAAAGCTTCTTGAATTGACAAGGGAAGATGTAAGTGATATTCCGGCGGGAGATGCTTATGATAATGACATTATATGGGCGTATCTGAATGATTATCCTATTGTGATGAATTATTTGTCAAAGGCTGATACAGACTATATAATAATGGGCTTCCCGAATCATGCGAAGAGCGGAAATTACATTATGCCGGCAGGCAACGGAATGTTGGTTATAAATGCCAATATCACAAATCCTGAAAAGGTTGTATTATACATTCGGAAGCTTATGGATAAGCAGGTTCAGCTTGACATTATGAATTTCTGTATAGGAATACAAAAGATGAATGTGCAGGATTTTGTGAGAACAGATGATTCGGGAAATAAAATATACATGAATTTATATAATCCAAGCGAATACAATGAAGAAAAAATTCTGTCTCTATTCAACAAGGCGGCAGAATTTCTTGAAGGCTGCGAGCCTGAACCACAGCAGTACGGAGTGATTAATCGTATTATTTTAGAAGAACTGGCAAGTATGCGTAATAATAACAAGAGTACACAGGACACTGCCAAAATAATAAATGACAGAGTTGAGATTTATTTGCAGGAATAATTGGGACACCGGGGTCTGACACCTGTCCAGGCTGCTTGAAGGATGTAACTATTCAGAACCCAATGTCATTTAGTTAACAATCTAGATATGCCTGACCTAATCTGGGATAGAGCATTGGTCATGCTTTTGTTGCCATAAACCAAATGAAATCGGAACTTTTTTGATTTTTATGATATGACAAAAAGACAGATTGCGTGTCCACCTTCCAAAAGTTATGGTGACAAAGATGTTTATGCTATTTAGTCACACTTATTTGTGCTTGAAAATGCTGACTACACATGTAATTATGCGGTCATCCGGCAAACCAGACAGCCCACTCACCTTCCCGTGATTTGTATTATACCGAGTTTACCTACAAGAAGAATTATAAAGAAAAAAGGCTCAGGGAAACATTTTCATAATGTTTTGTGCCTGAGCGAAGCGAAAGGAATGGATATAATTATGAAAAAAGCTAAGTTTATACCGGGATGTGTATTTCTTACTGCAGCGATGCTCAGTCTTGTGGCATGCGGCACTGATAAAGAATTACCTGGTGATTCAAATTACATTACCCAGAGCAGTGGTGTGGATTTTGATGGTGATGGAATCGCGGACCATTTATATATTAAAAAAATAGAATGGATGAAAAAAAGGGACATACATTATATTTCCATTCATCACTGTCACATGGCGAGAAAGCTGCCATGAAGGAAAATTATAATATTTCAGATGATGATTTGGAATGTATTGTTGGTGTA
>OJNN01000882.1_pt1 | contig 11812 bp, 9 predicted proteins | sample 1597851 | NCBI WGS metagenome assembly OJNN01 (sample SAMN01915222, study PRJEB22387) | human gut metagenome | isolation source: stool | host: Homo sapiens | place: USA | reverse complement strand
TTTATTATCCAATGATTGGACTTTATCGACAAACATATATCCAGTATTATTAGCTTCATTAAAATCAGTCATACTTCCTCTATATTTTTGTCTGTACCATGTATCATTTATCCCTAACAGTTCTTCCAGCTCTCAATTTTTAAGAAAATCATGTCAAAGAAACGGTTCGCCAATCATCCCAAGTTTGATACCATTTCTGTCTTACTCTTAAGATTCTAGTATTCATATCTGATGCAATTTGTAGAGTATAATGATTGATATTAAAGACAACGATACCTCCCCATCCAACAGAGAATGGAGAGTTTACCAAAAGTTTAAAATTGCCAGCGCTATAATATCCTGACTCAAGTTCATTGATATCACCACCCTCAGGTATATCTCCCATTCCCATAAACGGGAACAGTTTCAAACTATTCATCAGTTCTTCCAGATCGGGTTTGTAATCTTTTATTTTGTTGCAATCTCTTTCCATTCTTGGCCTACTCCTGAACGGTAATGCATTGCGCTATTGTCCCATACCAAAGCCAATTGACTTCCTTCAAAAACGAGACATCTTCCTGCTTTCGTAGATGGATTCCCGATAGCAGTATTGGCGTATTGATACGAGCCGTTTAGCTTTGCTTCTGCAAGGTCTGAAACATGACCTCTGTTCCTAAACCATGTATCATTTATCCCTAACAGTCCTTCCAGTACTGAGGCATTGGCTTTCAACGCCTCACTTAATTCCATCTTTTCCATAATATTTTTTATTTACCAGTTTCCAAATTGTTTTTCTTATAATCCTGCCATGAGTCGGCGAGCTGCCCCACCGAAGCGGAAGTGTAGAGGTCAAGTATATGAATCTCGTCATCGGCAAGCTCCACAAGCTCGTTCCGATAGATCTTCTCCGCAAGCACGTGCGCCGGAAGACCGGGCACGTTCCTGTAAATGCCGTCAGCAATATCCTTACGGATATCCGCTATCACCATATCCTGTCTGTCTATCCCCGTGAACAGGGGAAATTTTGTAAAATCAACTTTCATAATATTCTTAATTAAATACTGTTATCCGCAATAAAACATAACCCAATAATTGCCCATACATTTAACGAATCCGGACGCATAATCCAGATCAATGGAGGACATCTCTTTTCCTCCGGGGGCAGGCAGGATGCGCCCGCCTGTCAGTCTTACCCCGCCGCTCATACGTTTGAAGTATATGGTATGTCCCGGAACATCCGGAGGAAGTGTCACTTCTATATTACCCGTATTAATAAACATCACATTGTCATCATTGTTATTCAGGGAAGTGCTGACGGATATGTTCCTCCAGTTCCCCACTATGCCATGAAGAGACACATAACTGTCATTGTTCGGATGAAGGAAAATGTTACCCCCCTCCACGAACAGAGGAATGCTCAGGGTCTTGATGTGCATCCCGATCATGGCATTCGGACTCTGTATGTCAATTCCGGCATCATACGATATCCCTTCGATTGTGACAAATTTCGTGTTCCCTCCGATTTTTACACGTGCAAATGTCCTTTCGTTATAAAACTCTATCTGTCCGGCGGATAGGTTGAAACCGACATGGGAATCCGTCCCCTCATAAAGAGTTTTTGAGGACAACATACCGGAATCTATGGAAAACGGACCGATACGTCCGCTATCCGCCGTGATTTTTCCGCTGATATCCACATTGACCGCCCTGATACCGTCCGCATCAATCATGGACGCCTTGATCTTCTCGGTCAACAACAGCTTGGTGGCGATAAAAGTCCAGCTCTGTGCTACTTCCCAGTATTTTATTTTTCCCGAAGCCACATTCTGTTTGGGGGTTTCCGTCGAAACCGACGTATGCGAACGGATGCACAGGTACAGCAGGTTGTCATAAAGTACAATGTCGTAAAACTGCTGCCCTTGCTTGCCCTCCAGGTAAGACACAGACGCCTCCCATACACGCATACGCATGCGCGCCCCCTTATCTCCCTTGTCACCTTTTGGAGCAAAACTGACCTGTCCGGTTCTAGTCACCAACGGCATATCACCTCCTTATTCATTGGTTGTGATGGTCCATGCCACGTTGCCTCCTGCCTGCTGGCACATGTCCCAAGTACACGTGCCGGAAGTGGCTGCTGTACCGGAAGTAGACGGGTTAAGGACTACTCCTGCACTGTCCATGAACACGAAATAGAAAGTCATGTCCTTGTACTTGGTGGTACTTCCACGCTTGACCAGAATGGGCTTATAGACCACCGTGTCACCACTTTCCCGGATGGTCTCGTCCTCGGGCGTGGGATTCAGGATCAAATCAAACGGATCGGACGCATCCATTACGGACTGCGTGTCCTGACCGATGAGCTTGCCGCCCTGGTACACCTCCGCCTTGAACACACCTGTCGTGTCAACCATATCGTTGGTGACGGTCAATGTCTGTGTGGTCTTTCCGCTCAGCACGCTCCACGCACCGTTGACCTGGTTGTACCACTTGTACGCCAGTCCGGTAGTGATCTCGTCACTGCCCATGCGCGCTACGGCTTTCAGAATGCAGCTCTGCCCTTTGTCCCGAAGGGTAAAATACTTGTTGTCACCGGCAATGATCGTCACATGCTTTTGGTTTCCGACCCCCTTGGTAATGGGGATGCTATAGACGAACTGGACGGTGTCGCTGGTATTCCCAACGGTCACGGTGGCTTCACCCTTGATGGTACAAGAGGCCGCTCCGCTCGCCTTGACCAGATTCTTGACGATCTGCAATCCGTAGTAATCCGTCGTACCGGGCTGGTAAGGGATAAACTTGAAATGTCCCGTCTCACCGCCAAACGTGTTGGTGGAGACATTGCCCGAGAACTTGATCTCGACATCATTGAAATACCATTTCATGGAGGAAGGAACCACCAGCCCTTCCGCCACCCGCGAAGAGGTGAGAATGAAGGACAAGACGGGCTTGAGCGAAGCGAAATCCGGTGCGATGTTCGTCGGCGCGGACGCTTCGCCCATATACTCCTGATACAGATCTCCCTGGTTACACTGGATGGCAGGCATGTATACGCCGCCCTTTTGCGAAAATATGACCTGTCCGGTCGCGCTGGCCAAACTCATGACGCTCCTCCTTCCCCGGTCGTTTCCGTACTATCCGTGCCTTCGGAGCTTTCGGTGTTGTCCTCCCCCCAAGAGGCAGGTGTGAATACTTCGACGGGATGGTCCGTACCGTCTATCTCTTCTTTCGCCGCCTGCGGGGTCAGGCAGACGCCGCCCGCTTCCTTGGCCCTGTCAAATACCGTGTCGCCGGGGAAACGTGCCACGTCCGCCTGCCACAATAATACATTGCCATCCGCTGTCCTGTTGCGGATATCGGTCAGATGCAACCGGTCGGCAACCTCCTTCGTTACTTTAATGTAAAATGCCATAATTCTATTGTTTTTAATGTTATCCAAATTTTCTTACTACTACCGCCTTGCCCCCCTGTGTGAGCACCTTGCCGCCTTGTGTCAGCGCCACGTAAGGGCCTCTGTCCTCCACCTCCAGCTTTAACATCATGCCGTTGCTGAAAGGTATCCTGGGAGAGTATCCGTCGGCAACCTTGGCATATCCGGCATCTCCGCTCTTCTTGACGTACCAGTGGCAGTTAAACATGGCGGATGGATTCGGGATAACCCCCATGGTATCCCGAATGACGGGTCTGGGAAAGATGGCGTAAGTCCCATCCGGAACACCCGTAGGTACGCCCTCCCAGTCGGCTTCAATCTTCGGAATCCTGCGGCGTATCACCGTAGAGACTGCCGGGTCCGATATGCCCGGGGTTGATGCCGGAGTCCCGGAAGCCGCATAGGTGGCCTTGCAGACAATCGTGATGTCATCACCTATATAATTGCGGTCAATCTTATATACATTCTTGTTCAGTGATACAAACTCCCAGTCGTTGTCACCCGCTCCTGTGGTTATCGCCTCCAGCGCTCCCGTAGACAACAGACGGTACCAGAAGAACTTGCATTTGCCCGTAGCCGTCACGTCCGTGTCGCCTACCATCAGTTTAGCCGTGATGGTCTGTGCGGTGATGTCACGCACCGGGTTCCAGTCCAGCGTGGACGGGCTGTCTATCGTCAATACGGGGATCGCATCCGTGCCGTCAACCGCGCGGACAAGACGGCTCATCTGAAAAGTAAACAGCTGTCCGGTACGTGTGTCGGCATATTCCGCGTAAAACTCCAGCGTGACGGGTTTTAGGACGGTGACATTTTTTTTCATTGTGATCTGTCCCTTGCTGTCACCGGACTCCGTAATGCTGTAGCCTGTGTTTGTCGATGTGATAAGTGTGCGTGTGGTTCCGATGCGCTCGTACCACTTCATGTTGGTCAGCCTGGAGTTGACCGCCCCGATTTTAGTCACCGCTTCCGGATCGGTGGCGTTGCACCGCGGAAACAGGACCAGCGGTGTCAGCGTATAGTCCGGAGTGTATTCAGCTTTGTCAGCCTGGTAGACCTGCATGTCCGGCACGCTGCCCACCACCTCGATGTTACAACTGGTTTGTAACAGCCGGTAGTTGATTTCTATTTTTCGTTGCTTTGTTGCCATTGTATAAAACCATTTTAAAATGTTACAAAATTCTCCGCCACTTCAAACTGCTGCCCGTCACGCAATAACGCCTGTGCTTTAAACGTACACACCCGCATGTTGGTATAATTCGGTCCGAGATCATCTATCGTCAGAGGAAGATTTTTCCCGGCGCCGGCACGCTTCACCGCCCATGCGTTATCTTCTGATACATTCCCGGTATCACGCGTCCAGCTCACATCAGCGTCAAGTATATGATCTGTCACGTCACGGTTGTACAGCTTGCCGGTAATATATAGCGTTGTGGAAAAAGTCTCGATATCAAAATACCACCCCTTTGTGCTGCCGATCTCTATCGTAAATTCCGGGTTCCCTTCCAGCATCGCCCATCCGGCTGCCGCATATTGCGGTTCGTCGGCTGTTCCCGTCATCAGGCACTTCCATTTGCAGCCGTAGTGCCAAACCGTGTCCGCCCGCTCCTGCGTATTAGTGTAAGGATTGTCAGAGGACGCGACTTCGGCCGACCAAAAGCCACGGTCCACCAGTTCCTGTACGGGCAGTCCCTGCCAGTCCACCCGGTAAAGTTCACCGAAGATGCCGGCACGGGCGAATATGTACGAGTGCTTATAGTTGACGGGGAGATTGTCAAACAAATCCAAATTGGGCAAACGCCCCAATATCATGTAATAGTTGTTCTGTTCCAAGACAGGCTTCGTTACTCCTTCCAGCCAGACAAGACATTTATCCGTGGTGGCGGACAAATACCAGTAGCTTTGCCTGTCCTCATTGAAGGCGTTTCCTCTTCTGGTAATGATCGTCAACTCTGTGGGAGGATAGTTTTTACCGCCCGGCACCTCACTGTCCGGGTATGACAACACCGAGATGGAGTTGGCCGGGACATTCTTGGACAGCACGCGCATCCACGAGGCGTAATACTCCCCCGTTGAAAAGAGGTTGTTTACAATCCCGTACACTATATCACCCTCCTGGAATGCGGTGAAGTCATTCTCCCAGCGCTTGCGCAATTTCAGGGTATAAGTTCCGTCGCTCTCTAAAGCCACGGACTCAATGACTCCGTTCTCGGAATATGAGGTATCGCCTTCCTGTGCGTTCAGACGGTTATAGATGATTTCCTTGAACACTGCGGAGCCGCGTACCTCAAGACGCTCGAACTGACCGCGCCCGTCAGGATAGATACCGGCACCTTTACCGGCAATCATGGAGTCGATGAACTTGCCGAACTTCAATAAGAAATTTGTTCCGTCCGCTTGATCCTTACGAAGGAACATTACTAAGGAGCGCAATGCGGAATACACGTTATGGTCTGTCGCAGGGGTGGAGTCGTGGCTTCCGATCACATACACACCGCTGCCACCATCGCCCGTATAGGTCTGTCCCTTTAGGGTAAGGCTCTCAACCTTTTCCTCCAGCTCCCCGATACGGGAATAGGCGGCGGTTTCCCCGACAGTATAAACAGGTGAGTCAAAGGAATAATCAAGATTGAATTCAAATCCGATAACCCTTGACTGTCTTCCGTTCTCGAAATAAGCCTTGTTGATAAGGTTGACCTTTTGACCGATGCTATAGAAATTATGAACGCCATCCTCACGGTATGCGTCATTTGACATCATCGTGCAGCCATAGGTACTCGGGTCTATCTTGGATTTGGCAGCGTACTTTTCAGTCTTTTCCTTCAACTCCTGCTCGGCGGCACCCACAAGCCCCAGCTCGGTTATTTTCGTACTGTCCCAACCGGAAAGCACATATTCATCTCCATCCTGGGGAAAGAGCACATCACCGGGAAGCGGTCTGCCATAGTCCTCATTCCTGACTATCTCCCAAAGCTGTGCCTCAGGGTTCCATCCGCCATCCTCCAATTTCTCCGGCTTTCCCTCAGGATTGAACTTCACGGCAAACTCCAAACCGTTGAGAAGCCCGGATGCGAAACGTATCCTCAGCTCCTGACCGGGGAGGATATATTTCTCGGAAAAGTTAACACCCGTGTCCCTAAAGCGGTAGGCATTCCATTTTTCCTCGGTGGTTGTGCCGTCCTCATTCTCCACCTTGTCCGTCACTTCGATAGTGGTGACATCCGACATGATGCCTGTTCTTCGAGGATAGACTTCATCGAAGATAACCACCTGCTCGACGGCTTCCTCGGTAGTCATATCAGGATAAGCGTCAATGTAAGGAGTGCCTTCGGGAAGCATCAGCCTGCGCTGCACCACGCCGTTCACAACCACGGTCTCGTCAATGGGGCGGTAGTCTGCCGGTATGTTACGGGTGGAACCAAAAGCGTAGATACGGGTGGCATAGGTGGACTGGGATTCTGACTGTGACATTTCCTGCACGTTTTTCCCGATCTCGAAATCCACCACGTCACCGGACTCACAACGCCCGAAATGGATGATGTTTTCAGTCACCCAACATTCGCAATCCCATTTCTTCGCCATCTCAAAACAAGCGTCAAGGATGTTGATGTTGTCGTAACTCATCAACTGGGACTTGTTTTCGACTGTGGAATCAATGGAGAAAACAAAATCTTGTCCTTTATACGCATAACCAAGAGCTTTCAGATTTCTAAGGACTATACCGGCTTGTACGTCAAGCGGGGCGGTCAGGTTCCAGGACGCCTCCTGTCCGGTCGTCTCCGGGGTATATTTGAAGATTTTGTTTTTCCATTTCCAGTAGTAAGCGTCAAGCTGAAGCTCATAGTCGTATGCCCCGGTTTTCCTGTTGTACTTGGGTTTGTACAGATCGCATAGTTCGAACCGCCCGAAACGTGTGTCCTCCGTCCAGTCGCCCAGTTTGAAAAAGACAGGAGATTTCAGGGAGAACTTCAAAAGTATAAAGTCCTCCTTCATCAGAGTGAACTTACGTTTGCTGCCTCTTCTGACAACATCCCGGTAACATGGTGTACCAGCTGAATTTCTGATCTCAATTTTCATACAATATCTTCCCTGTCGCCCGGATTGGGTTCTTTGAGTTTGACCATAAACTTACCCCGGCATTTTCCGTAACTTCCATACTTGCCGCAAGACAGATAGTACAGATTGTAAATCTTTCCCAGTGCCGGGATTTTCAGTGCAATTTTACCCTTTACCAGTTCGGATACAAAGGACGAATATTTATCCAGATAGTCACTTTGCGAGTTTCCCGTAATAAAAAAAGGCAGGGTGAGCTCCCTAGAATCCATCTTGCAGATCTCAGGCGATGAAGTAATCTGTATGCCATGTTCCAACCTGCTGTCATTTTCGATATAGTCCTTCACAGGAGGGGGTGTCAGTATAGCCTCCAAAGCTCCGTCCATCAATTCCGCACCCCATGTACTCCAGATATTCCTGCCATTAATAAAAGCATTCCTCTCCATAATCACATTCCTTTTGTGTTTTTTTCTATCTCGGCAAGAGTGTCGTCCATGCCGCTCAATATGCCGGTATATTTTTCAATTTTCTCCAAATGATCGTTGCATTCATGCAATACATCGCGCATTTCCGTGACACACACCGAATGAGCAGCAAGTTCCTTTGCCATATTCAATGCTGCCGTGGAAATAATAAGCATATTCGCATTCATTTCCGTTCCTTTGGTTTCCAAACGTACATTAGACTCATACATGGCTGTCAGCCGTCCGCTGATCTCCTCACCTGTTTCCTGGCTCATGGTGGTGGAATATCCTTTGGAAGAGGATTGGGAATAAGAGTCTCCGGATGCGTCCCATCCGAAGATATCCGCCAGACTGTCTCTCTCGGCCAGCACTGCTTCAGACAACTGTTCCTGCATCTCACGCAATGCATCAACCTCATCTTTCGTATAACCATCCTCACCATATTCTGCCCAGGTTTCATATAGTTTTCTGACCTGTTCCTTGTACTTGTCGGCCATCATGGCTCTGATAATGGATTTGCGGAGCTGTTCCTCCAGATTCTCGGCCAGTTCTTCATTTCCGTTCTCCAGATCGGATATCATCTCCCAGTAAGAATCCTCAAAACTGTCAAAGGATATACCGGTAACCTGTTCCTTCACCGCCTCCAGTATTTCCTTTTCCGTTTCGCCATATTTGATGATATTTTCCAGATGGTTCCTGAACTCTCCGTCCATAACAGACCAGAGGCCGGCATAATTCTCTCTGATGGACTGCAAGACTTCCGGGGACATATTGATCATATCTTTCATCTCGTTGAACGTCACACCGTACTCCCTGGATATCTCCCCAGCGACATCACGCCAGTTCTGTCCTTCCCATTTGTAGGAGCCTTTCCACATCCTGTAGCCCTGGCTGTGACTTCCGATACTGCTGCCGGCACTCAGACGTGCCTCGGCAAGTTTCTTTTGTACATCCAGCTCGTTTTTTGCAATATTCAGAGCTTCCTCTCCGGCTTTGGATGCTTCTGCACCGTAACTTTCATTTATATATGCCTTTTTTTTGTCAAGCAGCTCGTCCCAGATATCCAGTAGATTATCATACTGCGCTACCATCTCATTATAACCGGAATAATCAGCGCCATGGAAAATACCACCGGCCCCCTTGATCCCAAAAATGGACCCCACCGTATCGAAAATTCCTCCTACGGCATTGCTCACAGTTTCCAGTATATTTCCCACGAATTTGTCAAGCCCCTGGTCACCGATCTGGTCAAGTATGGCCAGGATGGCAGCAATAATCCCGCCTATCTTCGATCCGGATTCCGAGAGTACGTCAACCAATGACCCGACACTATCCCCGAATGAGGAAAGACTTACATCCGCCTCCCCGAGCTGTGCAATGGCATTGGTGACTCCGGTTATATTGTCTATAGCCTTCTTTGATGACTTGTCCACATTCGTTTTCGCATTCGTGACATTCTGGGATGCTGTATTAAGCTTTTTCTTCGCCACCTCCTGCTCGGTATGTGTTCCACTTTCCAAGGACATATTATATTCATCCTGAGCCTTGGTCAGTTCCTCCTGAGCTTTTCTCAGATTGTCCAACTGGTCTGGAAGATCACCAAGCAGTCCGCCTTTGTCAATAATGGCGGATTGTATCCCGTCTAAAGCTTCGTCAACAACCTTTTTTTGCTCTACAGCCATATTCTTATACTCATCGGATTCACGGAACAGTTTCAACTGTGCCCTAACTTTGTCAAGCTCTTTTTTAGACACCTTACTTAAATCCCCGAATATCAACTCCCAATTGATCTCCTGCTTCAACTTCTCAACATCCAGGGCCGACAGAGCTTCCTCAAACTCCTTTTGCAGGGATGCGATCCTGCCTGCATCAGACTCACTATCCATCAAATTCCTGTATTTGCGCGTCAACGCCTCCTTTTTCCCTTGGAAGGTGCCGTATTTGATCAGATATTCGTCCCATGCACTTTCCTGCTCACGCAAACCCTCTTTCCTCTGACGTCTGGTGGTGTTGCTGATGATCGTGTCAAATGCCGACGTATCCACGGACACCGAGTACGAGTCAAAGGATTTTTTCACATAACGCTTGTCCTTTTTCGCCTTCAGTTCCTCCTCGGCCTCGAACTTTTCTTTCTCAAATCGGATTACAGCCTGGATATAGTCATCCTTCTGCCGCCGCAGAAGCGATATCTCCCTGCGGTTGTCAAGTTCCCGCTGTGCCAGTTCCTTTTCAGCCCCGGCCTCCATAGCATCAATACGGGTTTGGGCTATCCGGTATTCCAGTTCCTCCTCCTGACGTTGACGCTCCTGCAAATGTTTCTTCTGCAAGTCCTCCAGTTTCACACTCTGCGCATTAACCGCATTGGCTTTCTGAGGATCCACCTGGATATCCGTCTTGCCGGAAAGAATGGTGCGGGCCATGTCCCTGTACTCGCTGTCCGCATTTTTTTCGTCTGCAAGCCATGTTTCCAGCTGTTTCTTGTTCATCTTGATGAACTCATCCCGCATCTTGATCCTCTTCTCGTTGTCCTCCAGGGACTTCTCCAGACTCTCACCCCGCAGTTCCCGGATTCGGAGCTCAGCACCCTTGATCATGTCGCCATACTTCCTGACATCATCATCAATACGTGCCAGTGTGCCCGGAGTATTATCGAACCAGGAGGTGGAATATCCGGTATTGCTTGTGGAAGAAGTCACATACACCCCTCCGGCCTGCTGCGCCTTCAGCGCGTTCTGGTATTTCTTCCTGTATTCCTCCAGATTATTCTCCTCTTCCTTGATGGCTTCCCGGTTCATATATTCCAACAGTACCTTCTGCTGCCGCACGAACTCCCTGGCTTTGCCGCTGGAAATATCCAGTGCCTGTCCGTATTCCCCCACTTTGGTTATCACTCCGGGAATATTGTCCGTGATTTTGGTGATGATGGAATTAAGTTCGGCCTGCTCATCCGAGGATAGTCTGGTCTTGGTCTTCAGCTCATCATACCGGTCCAGCAACGGCATATACTCGGAATAAAGGCTTATAACCCGTTCCTTCTGTTCATAAAACTTTTCATTGGCGGTGGATACTGTTGTATTGACAGTTTCAGCCATTCTGTTTTTCAGGCTGATCCATAAATCTCCAAGCCAGGACAACCGTCTTCCTAGTTTCAATTTGGCATTTTCCAACCTTGCATCAGCCTGAGCAGCCTTGTCAGATGCGGATACATACAATCCGGATTGTGTTAGCTGGCGGTCTATGATATTGGACACCCCTTTCATGAAATCACCAGTTTTGGCAACCTCCTCATTGATTTCTGCGGCGGAAAGTCCCAGGTTGTCCAGTATAAGAAGCGACTTGCGCCCCAGACCGGTCACAATAGAATCTGTCATATATTCCACACTTTGGCCGGTCTGCTGCGCCTTCAACTGGGCGAATGCTAGATATTTTCCCATATCATCAACCGGGATCCGGAAATCCTTTGCCTTGACCGTTGCTTTCATCAGCTCAAGATCCGACAAGGTTCCCTTAGTGGCAGTACGAAGGTTTGCAAGAAGATCAGGGCGGTCCAACTTCTCAAATGCATGAAGAACTCCGTCAGCCTGAATGGCCACCTCCACACTTTCCCTGACAAATTCCTTTGCCTTGGACATGCCGTCTTTGAAAAAATCAAGGGCAGCCGCTCCGGCGGACGCAAAAAATCCCACCACCATAGCTTTCATATTCCCCAGTTTCAGGAATGATCCGGAAGTTTCATTGGTTCCGCCACGCAGACGGGCCATCGCCTCTCGTGTCTCCTCCAGCTGCTTTTCCAAGCGGGCATATTCTTCCGGATGAAGGGACTTGACAGTATTGTCCAGCTGTTTTTGAAGCCCGCGGGCTTCTTTGGCCAGTTCCGCATAAGTTTTCTCGG
>OJNN01000855.1_pt1 | contig 12062 bp, 8 predicted proteins | sample 1597851 | NCBI WGS metagenome assembly OJNN01 (sample SAMN01915222, study PRJEB22387) | human gut metagenome | isolation source: stool | host: Homo sapiens | place: USA | reverse complement strand
CTTTCGGTCGAACATAAATTATATCGGGGTTTGTGTCCGCTTTTGATTCTACGCAATTCTGACAACTTCCGCAAGGTGCGACACCTGTATTTTTGCACGTCAATGCCGCCGCAAAAAGTCTGGCGGAATTGAGTACACCCAAGCCTTTTTCACCCTCAAATATATACGCGTGTGAGCTTGCGCCGTTATGCACCGACTCTATTAAATTTTTCATCAAATCCTCATGGAACGTTTCGTATCCGTACATAATCTGCTTCCTATCTACTCAAAATGAAATCAAATATCTTTTCCGCAACTTCATCTTTTGTCATCTTTTCAAGCTGAACTTCATCATCTTTTGTTATAAGCGTCACGATATTTGTATTACCGCCAAAGCCTGCACCGTCTTGTTTAAGATTATTTGCGACAATCATATCACAATTTTTCTTTTCAAGTTTCTTTTTGGAGTTTTCCAACATATTTTGTGTTTCCATCGAAAATCCACAAATAAACTGTTTTTCTTTTTTGTTTTCTCCAAGTGTTTTTAATATGTCTTTTGTCCGCTTGAGCGGTATTGACATTTCACCGCCGTCTTTTTTCTTTATCTTTTCATCGGCTGTATTTTCAGGTGTGTAATCGGCTACCGCTGCCGCTTTTATGATAATATCCTGTGCATCTGCTCTCTTTATGACTTCTTCATACATCTGAGCGGCACTTTCTATCTGCACTGTTTCTACAAATCGTGGCGGTAAAAGATTTACAGGTCCACTTACAAGTGTTACTTTCGCTCCTCGTCTTGCGGCTGTTTTTGCCACCGCATAACCCATTTTTCCGGTTGAATGATTTGAAATAAATCTCACCGGATCTATTGCTTCCATTGTAGGTCCTGCTGTCACAAGTACATTTTTTCCTGTTAAATCTTTTTCAAATAATATTTCCTGAAGAATAAAATCAAGAAGTGTGTCCTCCGACGGCATTTTTCCAGCACCAACATCCTTGCAGGCAAGAAGCCCCACATCAGGCTCTATGACCTGCATACCAAATCGTTTTAACTTAGCTATATTATCCTGAACGATTGGATTTTCATACATATTTGTATTCATGGCAGGTGAGATTATCTTCTTGCACTTGCAAGCCATAACAGTCGTTGTCAGCATATCATCCGCTATTCCATTTGCAATTTTTCCGATAACATTTGCCGAAGCCGGAGCTATAAGCACAACATCCGCTTTTTTTGCAAGTGAAACATGCTCAACATTAAACTGGAAATTTCTGTCAAATGTGTCTATAAGACATTTATTTCCCGTAAGCGTTTCAAATGTAATCGGATTTATAAAATTAGTTGCATTTTGTGTCATCAATACATGAATGTCTGCGTGAAGTTTTGACAGCATACTTGCAAGATTTGCAATCTTATAAGCCGCAATACTTCCTGTTACGCCTAAAACAACCGTCTTTCCCTTTAACATAATTTTATCCTCATTTCCGGCTGCCGTTCACATCTTAGATGCGTCTGGCAACAATTTGCACACTATTAAAACTAACATCTTATTATTTAAGTTACAGCCTTGTATATTGTATCATTGATATTAACCAGATAACTATTTTACTGCTTCCTGTGTAAGTGTACCATATTTTTCATAAGATGACACCTTAGCAATCTTGTTTTCATCATCAACAAATACAACTTTTGGTTTATGTTCCTTAACTTCCTCAGGTGACATCTGACAGTAGCACATAATAATAACATGGTCGCCTACCTGAACCTGTCTGGCAGCGGCACCATTTAAACACATAACACCGGATCCCGGTTCTCCGGCAATCGTGTATGTCTCAAAACGATTTCCATTTTCAATATCAACAATCTGCACCATTTCATATTCAAGAATTCCTGCTTCCTTCAAAAGCTCAGAGTCTACCGTGATACTGCCGACATAATTCAGTTCAGCCTGTGTAACAACTGCTCTGTGGATCTTACTTTTTAACATGGTAATATTCATTGGAATGACACCTCTTTATTCTTTCTCATCGCACATACTATAACATAAAAAGAAAAAATGCAATATAGAAATACAAGAAATTGTAGAAAAAGGATGCAAAAAGGATGCAACTATATTGCATAAAATATGTAGTGGTCATGTACATTTAATATGTCGGGAAAAATGAAAAGAAAGCTTAAGAAAGTTTAATAAAAAAATAGACCCGTATTAATGAACAAAATCGATGGTTTGTGTTAATATTTTTACAGCGCTGAAAAAATATATTAATTTTGTTTGTTAGAATGCAGGATCACAGCAGGAGGTAATTATTTTGAAAAAAATAAGAAAAGACACAGCAGGTATTAAGAAAACACAGGTAAACAGAAAGCTGCATTATAAAAAGATGGCAGCACTTGCCGTAGCAGGAGTTCTGGTTGCAGGAAGTACACTTACAGGCTGTGGAAAGAAGAATATAGATTACAGTGTAGATGGTGGATCAGGAAATGGAGGAAGCGCAGACAGTGGAAGTCTTCAGGATAAATACGGAATTCCGGAATCCTGTGATATGACACTTGAGACAGGCGACAGTGGCTTGAGCAAGCTTGCGATCGAAGCAGATGAGGTATCAGTTCCAAGTACAATGGATCTTCCAATCGTATATGCAAAGAAAAAAGAAATTTCAAATGATGCAAAAAAGCAACTTGTAGAATCGCTTGTTGAAAAAGATAAAGGTATCTATGCATTTGATTATGATAATATGACAAAAGCAGATATTCAGGAACAGATCGATCAGTACGAAAAGGAGAAGAAGAATTCTGCAGCGAATGGAGATACTTCCGGCTCAACCTGGTATGATTCCATGATCGATGGTTTAAAAGATCAGCTTCAGAAGGCTCCGGATGAATATCCGGCAGCTGATGATTATTCCGGTACTGAATTTCTGGGAGAAATCGGTGGTAGAAAATTCCTAGTTAATGTAGATGATCAGGGAGGGGCAAGCGGTTCCATGGGTCTGAAAGATCAACTGATCACTTACCGTCCAAAGGATGGTGCCAGCGGTGTATATTTTTCCACACCGGATACCGGTGATGATCTGACGGATGTTGATATGTCATCCACAAATGTATGTACATTCTCAAAAGATGAAGCACAGTCGATCGCAGATGAATTTGTAAATAAGATCGGTATGGCAGATGTAACACTGAATAAGGCACAGGATCTTTACTGGTATTATTATGGAGCAGATGGTAATACAGATTCAGTAGAGGTCGATGGATATGTATTTTCCTATACAAGATCGATCAATAATCAGCCGACAGCATCTGCCGAAGTATGGAATGTTGATAATCTTATGCAGGATGATGCCTCTGTAAGTATTCCATCAGAAAAGTGTGAAGTATACGTTGACTCAAATGGTGTTATATCTGCAAACTGGGTAAATTATTTTGAGATTACAGATAAGACGGAGAGTAAGGATCTGTTATCATTTGATGAGCTTCTAAAGAAAGCAAATACAAATATTGCGGAGTATTATACAACTTATCCAACCAGATATAAGAAGGTTGAATTCAATGACATGAAGCTTGCTTATTATCTGGAAAAGACTGATGAAGACGGAGTATTCAAATATGTGCCGGCATGGATATTGACCCAGTACGAAGATATGGCAGATGAATCAAATAATGCAGACTATCCGGATCAGATGGTGGTTTTAGATGCTACCGACGGATCAGTGATCGACCTTCTGGAACTGTCTAAGTCACTTGGAACATATCAGAATTATGATACTGATACGATTGCAAGAGATGTCTCCGATGAAGGAGATTCATCGATAACCTCTGTCGGAGATACTGATTCATCAGAGGATACAACAGATGCTTCTTCCGATACAACAGATGACACAACCGATGACACAACCGGTGACACAGCTGAAAAGTAATGAAATGACTCGGTAAATACATTTATAAATTAATCATTTACTGGATATGATCCAGAAGCTATAATAATGAGAGAAGAAAAGAGGAGGTACTTATATGCAGAACAAAAAAAATAATAAAGTGGGATTTCGTACATATCGTAAGAAAATGGCAGCTATGCTCTTGGTCGGTATGCTGGCAGTCAGCACAGCAGCAACCGGATGCGGAAAGAAAGATGTGGATTATGATGTAGACGGAAATGGAGGATCTGGAAGTGGAAGCAACGCAGACAGCGGAAGTCTTCAGGGTAAATATGGTATTCCTGAGAGCTGTGATACACAGATCGCAACAGGTGATTCCGGTATTCAGAAGATTGCCATTGATGCAGAAGAGGTGATCGTACCGGATACAGGAGATCTGTATGTTGCACCTTGCAAGAAGAAAACCACGACAAATGATGATAAGAAGCAGACAGTGGAGGCTGTATTTGATAAAGATAAGGGTATCTATGAGTATGATTATGAGAAACGTACCAAATCAGATATTCAGGAAGAAATCGACATGTATGAGAATGAAAAGAAGAAAAATAGTTCTGATACAGATATGGTATCATACTATGATACATGGATTGAAGATCTGAAGACGGAAATGCAGACTGCACCGGATGAATATCCGGCAGCCGGCGATTATTCAGGTGATGCATTTATCGGATCGATCGGAGATCAGAAATTTACAATTTCAACACCGGATGAAGATAATGGTTCTACCGGATATTCATTATATTTTACCGGAGATACCTATCGTCCAAAGGATGGGGCAAACGGCTGCTATTCCACAACTCTTGATGATTATATGCAGTATGAAAGTGACGATGCAGGCTCTGTAGATGCAAACATGAATAAGTGCACATTCTCAGAAGATGAAGCCAGACAGATGGCAGATGATTTCCTGGCAAAGGTTGGATGCACAGATGCATCATTAAAGAAGACATCAGCACTTTGCTGGGTTTATTATGATAATGATGGCAATAATTTAGAAACTGAAGTAGATGGTTATACATTTATATATTCAAGGGCGATCAACAATCAGCCAACTGCTACTGTAAATGCATGGAATGTTGAAAATCTTCAGCAGGATAATGCTTCTATTGATATTCCGACGGAAGAATGTTCGGTTAGTATAGATTCTAACGGTATTAATGGAGCAAACTGGTGCGAATATCTGGAGGCAGACGGAGAACCACAGGCAGCAGAGATTCTCTCCTATAAAGACCTGCTTGCAAAGCTGGATGAAACGGTTCCTGAGTATTACAGCAAATATCCATCTAATTATAAGAAGATTGAGTTTAACGGAATGGAACTTACATACTACCTGAAAAAAGGCGAGAAAGATGGTGAGTTCGATTATGTACCTGCATGGATTCTGTCCCAGTATGATGAATATCAGGATTATTCAGAAAAAGACAATCCTACACAGATGGTAGTCATAGATGCAAGAGACGGATCAGTGATCGATCTTCTGGAACTGTCCAAGTCACTTGGCACATATTATACATATGATGACACACCGACAGAAGACGGAGAAGATATCGATGATACTGATGATACTTCCTCCGAGGATAACAGTACAGAAGATACTTCCGCTGAGGACAATAGTGCAGAAGATACTTCTGAAGAATAAAACTATAAATTAAAACTGTAGATTAAAAAGGCACGTCCATCGCCTTCTCTATATAATTAACATCGACATTTGTGTAGTTTCGTTATGAGACTTGCACTAGCTGTCAGCACCAAGCCCGTGTCTGAGCCCGTCAGGGTGAGTTTGGGCGACTGCTGATAAATCAGTAAGTCCTACTAAACTCAGACTGCACCTTTGGTTTGTCTTCGCTAAGGGGACTTACATGGTACGCACTAAACTCAGGCATCGTCGTTGACTCGCCTTCGATAAGTGCTCCACACAAGCGTGCAAGTCGAATAGAAACGCAACAAGTCGTGTAATTATATAGAGAAGGCGATGGGTGTGCCTTTTTGATTATTCAGGAAATGTACAGATATGATGCAAAAATGATTGCATAGTGTGTTTTAATTAGAAAGTCGTAAGATGCCACGGATGGCACGGTGATCGATCTGCTTGAATTATCAAAGGCGGCAGGAAGCTTTTATAGTGGGGAATAAAATGGATGAAATGAAGGAGTGAAAGGCTATGAAAAACAAAAGATTTAAAAGAGAGACAGCATGGCTGGTGGTTGGTACGCTGATGGTATCAACGATGCTTGCCGGCTGTGGCAAGAAAAATGTAGATTATGATATCGATGGCAGCAACGGAAATAAGGACAGTGGAAGCCTTCAGGATAAATATGATATTCCGCAGTCATATGATGGAAGTATTGCGGTCGGAGATTCAGGGCTTAATGATATCACCGTGAAGGTCAGTGACATTTCAGTACCGGACACAGCCATAATGTATACAGAGAAATTATCCAGGAATGATACAGGACAGGAAGGCAGGAAAAAGGCAGCCGAGGCTATATTTGATACAAGCAAAGGAATCTATGCTTATGATGAGGATAATATGACAAAGGCAGATATAGAAGCTCAGATTGATTCCTGGGAGGCATATAAGAAGAATCTGGGAACGGATGCAGACCATATCAAGGAGGCAAATGATGCGATCGCAGAGCTTCAGGATAAACTGGAGAAAGCACCGGATACTTATCCTGCGGCAGGTGATTATTCTGCACTTCGTTATCTGGGAACGATTGGAGATCATGAGTTTATTTTTACACCGCCAAATGATGAAGATACAGATTACAGTCTTGAATTAAAAGAGGATATAATATCGTACCGGTCACCGGATGAACCGATGGATTCGATAAGGAGTGGACAGTATATAGAATTAAACAGAAGCGTAGAAAATGGTAATGCAGGAGCAGAAGAAGCACAGAAGGCGGTAAATGAATGTAAGTATTCAGAACAGGAGGCACTTGAAATAGCAGAAGCTTTTCTAAAGAATGTCGGATGTAATGATATGTCTCTTAGTTCGACATCGGCGCTTGCATGGGATTATAATGATTTTTACAGTACGGTAGAGATAAATGTCGATGGATATTATTTTACATTCAACCATATGATAAAGGATCAGTCGATCGGAGAGGGACTATATGCGTGGAATGTTGATAATTTTACACAGATACATGCTGAAGTAACCATTCCTACGGATTCCTGCACGATCGTAGTCGATGATAATGGTGTCATCGGAGCGGATTGGACAAATAATCTTTCTTCTGAGGAAGAACCGGAAGCGGCAGAGATGCTCTCGTTTAAAGAATTGATGAAACGTGCAGATTCTTCAATCCCTGAATATTATGCCAAATACAGTACACAGTATAAAACGATTGAATATAACCGCCTGCAGCTTTGCTATTGCCTGAGACAGGGCGAGCAGGAGGGAGAATTTGAATATGTACCGGCATGGATATTTACACAGGTTGAAGAATATACAGACGATAATGGAAATGTTGAGGATGAATCAAATCCGAATCAGATGGTGGTGCTTGATGCGACAGATGGTTCCGTTATTGATATCGTGGAAGTATCAAAGGCACTTGGTACATATCGAACTATGAATGTAGAATCAGAATAGCAAATAATAAACAGTATCAGAATAATTTTATCTGAAATAAGAGGGAAAACGGGAAATTCTATGACAGGAAAGGATGAAGATCAATATCAATATGAAAAAATCAGGTATGAAACAAAGAAAGGGAATGGCGTTGTTATTTGCAGGCACATTAATGTTTACAGCCATAACTTCCGGCTGTGGGAAGAAGGATATCGATTATGATTCCGTGCAGCAGGAGGAAACGACACAGACAGGGCTGGATGCAAATGGCGACAGTGGAACGGTTTCTGCCGGTTATGATATACCGGAATCCTGTCATCAGACGATAGATCCGGCAGACAGTGAGCTGGAATCTATTGAGATCGCAGCAGACCGGATTCAGACATTTGATACGTCAGGTACGATCCGTGAATATGTGAAAAAGAGGAAGAGGACGCCGGAATATAAAGAAAAGGTGGTAAATGCAGTATTTGACCGGGATATTCAGCTGAGTGGTGAGAAAGCAAAGACAAAAGCTGATATAGAAAATGAACTGGATGCGGCAAAACAGGAATACGAAGATGCAAAAGCAAGAAAAGAAAACGGAGAAGCAATCTTTGAGGAGCAGTATACAGATGAGATAAAGAGACTGGAAAAAATGCTTGATGCAGCATCGGAGGATGGAGCAGCAGCTATTGATTATTCCGCTGATCTGTATAAGGGCATCTGTAATGATATAGAATTCGAGCTTGGTTTTCCATGTGCAGAATATCCGATGGCGCATTTTAAGATGACACAGAGTTTGATACAGTATCGTCCGCAGGATGGAGCCTCCGAGGTGGATATGATCCAGCTCCCGATGATGTCTGTAGAAGAATATAAGGAGCAGTCGGCGTCCATGGAAACGGGAATCGAATCATCACAAGGAAATGGACAGGACGGAACGACAGAGGAAGAAACGGAAGCCATGGTGCATGATAACAAGTGTATCTATTCAGTCGATGAAGCAAAGACGATCGCTGATGATTTTCTTTTGGATCTGGGAATCAGTGATGTTCAGGTTAAAGGTGTCAGTGATCTGATGTGGGCATATTATGATGACAGCGGCAACCCTGTCGGTGCAAGTGAATGGGATGGTTATATTTTCCTGTATGGACGGGCAGCGGGTACACAGATGGTTGCTGATTATGCATATTATGATACAGATTATCTGTCAGGGGAAGATGGTGATATAGAACTTGATCTTCCGCATGAATCCTACACGATATATGTAGATGGAAATGGAGTTATCAATGCCGGCTGGAAAGATTATCTGGAACCGACAGGACAGACAGACTCGGTCACATTACTTTCATTTGATGAAATGATACAGAAGGCAGAGAAAGCAATACCTGAATTCTATAAGAAATATAAGACCGGATACAGAGAAGTAATATTTGATCATCTGGAGCTTGGATATTGTCTGAGGCAGACTGAGAATCAGGATACATACTGTTTTGTGCCTGCATGGATATTCAGCAGGCATGAGGAAGCAGATAATGATCATGATGATCCATATACGTCTCAGCTGGTAATTTTAGATGCCGTAACGGGTGATCTCATAGATCCTGTGCCACTGTCTGAGAGCCTTAATATTACGGCAGATGAAGACTGGGGATTTATAGCTGAGAATTAAATTTTACTTGATATTCACCCATGGTTATGTGAAAATGGTAACAGGTAAAAATGGGTTACGTGTATATTAAGGAAGAAAGTATATGAGTACACAAAACAGTCTTGTTATCATAAAAGAGAAAATAGAAGGTATCATGCTCGATGATAAACGTATGAAAGCAGATGACATTGCAAAAAAGGTCTTGAAGGGCAGAAAATACGAATGCAGCACTCCTCCAAAGTGGATGCAGGATGAGTTTGAGATCACAAAGGTCGAAGAAAAGCTTGGTGTATGTTATTATGTGAAGCCAAAAGGAAAAGAGGTTAGAAATTTCTTTTTCTATATTCACGGCGGCGGGCATTGCATGGAGATCAATAGAAATCAGTGGGAATTTGTTGCATCCGTCATCGAGAAAAATGGTTACGGTGCGATTGTTCCGATCTATCCATTGACACCGGAGTTCTGTGCACAGGATACATTTGATATGCTGATCGGAGCATATCGTCATCTGACAAAGAAAATGTCGATCGACCGACTGGTAGTAGTCGGAGATTCGACCGGTGGCGGACTTGCGCTATCACTGGCAGTTCTTTCATGGAAAGAAGGTATCAGGAGACCGGATAAACTGATTCTGTTATCTCCGGCGATGGATACTGAATTTATGGATGGTAATATGGCGAACCTAATGATGGATCGAAAGAAGGAGATGCGGAAGTATTATTATCGTCCGGGAATAAAAGAATTTTTGAGAAAATACTGGATTAGGGATTTGTATCATCAAAATGAATATACCTGTCCGGCATACGCAGATCTGACTGATATCTGTGATGAGATTGCCATTTTTACGGTAGAAGATGATCTGTTAAACGGATATGCAAGATATCTGTATGATCGACTAAAGAAACAGCAGATTCGAATCCATTATTTTGAATATTTCGGGATGCCTCATGATTATATCGAGCATCCTCATATTCCTGAGTGTCGTATGATCATCAATCGTATCAGTGACAGTATTAAGGATGAAGCAAAACTCGTAAACCCGGAGATCAAGCGGGCAGTGTGGGCAAGATCCATGGTGGCGGAACGCTATCCAAAGATTTATCAGGATGATGAATCTATTAAGCTTGCAACCAAATTGAATGTTTCCCATAAGGATCTGAATGCGATGTATTCGGAATATGATCGCCTGGTTAAGATGGGAAGAATCGTAGAGATTGACAAACGGGTAAAACAGTTTATTATGAGGTATGCAGATGGGATCATTGTAAATGTCGGGGCGGAACTTGATACCATGTTTTCGCGGATGGATAACGGAAGGATCCGATGGTATAATGTTGATATGCCTGAGACAATGGAACTTCGCCGCAGAATGCTGGAGAGCAAGGATAGGGAGCAGAACATTGGAAAATCTATTTTGGATTTTACTTGGCTTGACAGTGTTAAGAAGAATCAGGGAGAAGCGATATTATTTGTATGCTGTGATGTTACGAAGTATTTTACAACAAAGAAACTACAGGCGTTTCTTGATGCTATATGGCAGCGGTTTCCGGGGGCTGAGGTTTTGTTTGATGTCAAGAATTCTGTTGGCAGAAAGCAGGCAAATCTGAAAGTATTAACAGGAAAGAAGAAAGGCGCGTTTATTAAGGTAAGTATCGATAACTGTACAAGTCTGATGTATGACTGGAATATCAAATACAGAGTGTTATATGACAGAGCGATTCTGAATAAAGAAGATATTACAGATATGTTTTCGGATAATGTGGCAAGACGATATCGCCATGCGATCAGACGAAAATATGATAAAATTATTCAATTGAGACTTGGTACAGAGCGAATCCAATTTTAAACGGCTTGTGGCAGACATGAGAGAAATAGACAGAAAAAAACAACTAGAAAAACGTATGAAATATGCGGTATGCATTATAATTGGTATTGTGATCGGTATTATAGCGGGTATCTGTATAGGAGTGGAGCATAATAAGACGACAAGGTCGAAGCCTACGTTATATACAGAAGTAACTTATGGAGTGGAGCTTCCACCGGGCGAACTCGCAAATCTGATCTACGAGAATTACTGGAATTATATCAAGCAGAGTTATATCATCGTCGGTGATGATCGTGAGACCTGCCAGCTCTATAAGATCAGTAGCAAGGTAGCCAGACATAATTATGATCTGGAACGATTTCAGCTGGATGATGATGGGTATATGCGTTATTCAGATGATAATATCAAGAATGCAAAGCTGGGAATCGATGTATCCGGTCATCAGGGAACGATCGACTGGGATCAGGTAAAAGAAGCCGGTATCCAGTTTGCAATGATCCGTCTTGGTTATCGTGGATACACTCAGGGTGGATTGGCATTGGATGATAATTATGTAACGAATATAGAGACTGCACTCGAAAGCAAGATGCCGGTCGGTGTATATTTCTATACACAGGCGGTAAGCTACGAGGAAGGCGTGGAAGAGGCACAGTATGTGCTCAAGAACATTGCTGATTATAAGATCAGTTATCCGGTAGTGATCGATACGGAGAAGATGGAAGCGGACGGCGCCCGTGCCAATGATATCTCAAATGAGGAACGGACGGATGCAATCGTTGGATTCTGCGATACGATCAAGGATGCAGGATATACACCGATGATCTATGCAAACAGGAACTGGTATGCACAGAATCTGGATATGGATCGGCTGGGAGATTATCAGCTGTGGCTGGCACAATATTCCAATGTACCCGATTTCCCATATTTGTTTACCGGCTGGCAGTACACCAGCGAGGGAAGTGTGCCGGGAATCTCCGGCTCGGTGGATATCGATGTCTGGATGAAATAAAGAACTTTAATAATGTGGTTATAGTACAGAATCCATCTGCTTCACAACAATATAGAGCAGATGGATTCTTGTCTATGATAAAAGATAAAATTATAAAATT
>OJNN01000848.1_pt1 | contig 12158 bp, 9 predicted proteins | sample 1597851 | NCBI WGS metagenome assembly OJNN01 (sample SAMN01915222, study PRJEB22387) | human gut metagenome | isolation source: stool | host: Homo sapiens | place: USA | reverse complement strand
TGAAAATCAAGTAATTCCGTTTCCTTAGTTCCTTCAGAACTACTCTTACAGCTATATATCTGAATATCAGTGCGTTTTATTTTTATGCCTCAAAAAGAAAAATTGTATTTAAAAGTCTATAGAAGGGCTTTTAAATACAATTTTCTATCTATTTTCTACCGAAAAGAGTACTAATATAGAAAGCCGAATAACCATAATGGTATTTTATTATTTATTCCATACTCTATATCATCAGCGACAATATATGCATCAGAAAGTCCATTTATTTGTTGTTTACCTTTATGTCTACCACCGACTTCAAAAGTATAGCGTCCATCAATAAAGAAATCACTCTCTTTAGAAACGTTTATTTTGTGGCAATAACGCAATTGGTTGGCAAAAAAAGTTTCCCTGACATTTCCAATATCAATCTGACTGGCAGACAATGCATACATTAAATTAGGATTCTCCAAAAACAGTTTATCAGGTTTTTGCAAGCGGCTTATGCCGGAGCCTTCTTTTTGGAGATTCATAGTCAGACAGCTGTCATGGAGGGCATCCAGATAGGCCAGCAATGAATTACGCGAGATTCCTATCCGTTCACTTAGTTTGCTGACATTAGGAATAAAAGGCGCCGACTCTGCAATGATATATAGTAACTGCTTAATTTTAGTTGTATATGAAATATCAACCCCTCTTAATTGTGGAATCTCCAATTCCACAATCAGATTGACCACTTCATTTATTCTTGAATAATAAAGAGAGGGTAATTCATTGTAATAAGGATAATACCCATGTTTCAAATAATCAGAAAAATGTTTCAGAACTTTAACTTTGTCTACTATCCCGACAGATAATGCCAGATGATTGTCCAATATATTATTTAAAGTCAATATCGGCAATGATAGTTTTTCATTCCAGTTTAAATACTCGCGAAAAGAAAAACCTTGCATTTCATAAACAATAGCCCGCCGGCTTAAATCCGATTTGGCATTTAAGATTTCAAGCAAGGACGAACCTGTAAAGACTACATGAAGTTCAGGTAAGTCATCATAAATATTTTTCAGTTCTTGAGACCAGTTGGGGTATTTGTGTACTTCATCCAGAAACAGATATTTTCCTCCCCGCTTTACAAAATCGGAAGCTAAATCATAAAGTTTATTTTCACTGAACCAGATATTATCCACACTGGCATAAAGTACGGTTTTATCCATTGAAAGGTTCAGTTTGATATACTGCAACAATAAAGTTGTTTTTCCAACTCCCCGGGCCCCCTTTATACCGATAAGACGAGCTTCCCATTCTATCTCATTCATCAGGCTACGTACAAAAGAAGTATTCGTTATAGCCAGTTTCTTGATAAAGGATTCAAATAATCGTTCCATTTCTTCTTTTTGTTTATCACACATTACAAAAATAGTAATAAATTGTTCATCATGATAAACAAAATGAGTTTTTTTTTAAAGTTGCAGCAATAAATAATATGCTTTGCCGGTATCAGCATATCAAATGATTTTGGGATATAATAAAAAAGGAAGAGAATATATCACATAACCTCTTCCTTTTTAATTAATAAACTTGGACTATCGTCATATTTCAGACTGTTTTTTCATTAATTCAAATTAGGTCCTTCGCCAAATTGCGGATTTCCTTCATCTACCCATACACGCTGAGAGTTTAGTTTGTCAGGATCTGCATTGTCAGTACCATAAGAGAACCCTTGCGCTTTATATGCTGCAATTGTAATATCACGCATCTGATCTGTAGGAGCAGGTTCGCTTACTTTGAAACGTCTCGGAATTAATGTTGAATAATCCAATAAATCACTAAATTCCTCCCAAGGTAATAATGTACTGTTTTTCATGGGAATACCGGAACGACGTACATTTATAAACTGATCAAGAGGGCTCATTATATAGTGGATGTACTGCTGAATATATACCTTTTCCAAATCAGATTTAGTATCACCAGTTAATTTGAAAGCATCATGAGAGAGCATTTCATTAACCATGGTATCATCAATCTTAATAGTAGCATCGAGCGGGTCATTTACACAAGTACGTGAATAATAAGGAACTTGATTGAGTTCCGCTGCTTTGTCATATACATAAGCAGATAAACGACAACCTTCTGTCAGATATTCTTGAGCCGATTTAGGTGCATTAGCTCCTAATAATTTAAATTCAGCTAATAATAATTGTACTTCTGCTGCTGAGAAATAAATGCCATACCATGGGGTTATTTGAATATCTTTATCAGGTGTTACATCCGGTGCATCTGGATAAGTGAAGTCATAAATACCTTTTACTAATTCCTGATTGCGGAATGACAGCGCTTCATAATCTCTTGTTCCACCTGCGGAAGTTTTTAACTGGAACAATAAACCTGTAGGGTCAAAAATCCATTTGTTATTCTCTTCCAAGCCAGCACCAATCTTTAAAGGGGCTCCGTAATAACGTACCCATGGTTCGCCTGGACCTGTCCAGCCTTTAAATTTACCGTCTTCGATAATAGCGTTTTCGGCGATATAAGGAGGAATTTCTTTACCTTGATCCAAGAATGCTTGTATTACAGCTCCGTTAAACTCATTCTTTGTGAAGGCACTTAACAGACGTGTGTCGCGGTTGTCTTTCATAAAGTCAATTAATAAATCATGTCCGGCACCTTGAGGGAAATCATTGTTCCAGTGATTGTTTGTTCTTCCGCGATTATAAATAAAATCATCAGTTGCGGATTCTAATATACCAGCCTGATTGGCTATGACTTCATTTGCTATCTTAATGGCTCTGTTTCTGTCTTTATTAACAAGACGTGCTGCTAGCTTTAATTTTAAAGAGTTGGCGAATTTCGCCCATTTTTTGACATCGCCATTGTATATGAAATCCTGATTACCTAAGATATCGCTAATATTATTAGTCGTAAGATAGTTAATAGCCTCGTCCAATTCCTTCAACCAATAATCATATAATTCTTCCTGTGTGTCAAATTTGGGATACAATGTGCCTCCATAACGAGCCATCTCTGCTTCCGTGTATTGAAGTGAGCCATACATATCGCTATCACCCATTGCCAGAAAGACAGCTAAAGGATTACATAGATATTGAATATATCCATAACGTGCTTTATCTTCATCAGACATTTGAGAAATTTGATAACGTAAATCATTTATCATACGTAAAGTATCGTATATATTCGATCCTGTACTACCTTGCTCGGTTATCAGATTAAAACTGTCTACATTACCACTTGGGCTAACAATACACTGTCCCCAAGCACCAATACGCGGAAAATCATAATACCATGCAGAATAATCCATCGGTTCGAATTGATATAGGCATTCCGTGAATAAAAAACGGATATTAGGAGTTGAAATGTCACCTTCACTTGAGTTTATATCTTTAAACTCATCGGCACAAGAGGATAAAAGTCCTGCACCTAAAATGCATGAAGCAAATAAATATTTTAATTTCATACTAATTCAATTTTATATTGTTAAAGCATTATGCATTAGAATTCGGCATTAATAGTAAACGTATAGTTTCTAATATATGGTTCATAACCACGGATACGGAATTCTGCAGATCTATTACCACGAACACTTTCCGGGTGAACGTTATTAGGCAATGAATTATATATATAGCCTACATTGCGTGCTGCTAAACTTAAATTCAAACCTTTAGCACCAATCTTTGATGCTATGCTTTTAGGCATACGATATGACAATGTGATATCACGAAGAGCTATGTAACTTAACTCATGCACCCAGTCATCATTAACGACACCTTCGCCCCAAGAATTTCTAAACACATGATATGCACTAGCATGGGTCGGTTCGATAATACCTGCATCAATAGCTTGCTGATGGGTCATACCACTGATGTCATGTGATTTGCCATCAATACCTGTAGCTGAAGTACCCGGTGCAAACACTCCTTCTAAAATAACACCATCTTCATAGGTGATTCCATTGCTACCCCCTGCATACTGACTTGTCCAAGTCAAACCACCACTTGCCGCATCACGATATTTTAAAGACGTTTTAGTCCAGCCGGCATTTGAACCGTAACGGTTGCTATACATAGCTACTAAACCACCGATACGCATATCAAGACCTACATGTAAACTTAAATTTTTCCAGCGCAGGCTTGTTGACATAGAACCTAAAAAATCCGGTTGCATATCACCCAATTCCTGAACCACTCCACTTCTACGTTCGTATACAGCACGACGCGTATCACTGTAGTTCAACAAAACTCGCCCTTGATCGTCACGAGCAGGAAGAATATCAGTCATTAACATACCATAACTTCCACCAACTTTAGCAACAGAACCAATACGGTAGTCATAGGCGTTTACTTGACCTGCAAGTGAAATATATTCAGCTGCATCCGGATGGAGTTCTACAATCTTACTCGTATTTTTGGTCCATGTGAAATCTAGTCCCCATTCCCAATCTTCATTTTGGAAAGGAATAGTATTCAAAGCTAACTCTATACCTTGATTCTGAATATTACCAGCATTAATCAATTGTGTACTGATACCTGATACCCAAGGAGTTGCTATTTCCATTATTTGATCTTTGGTATTTTCTTTATAGTAAGTTACATCCAAATTCAGACGGTTTTTAAATGTACGGAAGTCCAAACCAATTTCCCAAGCATTTTTACGTTCCGGTTTTAAATTGGAGGCTTTCATTATTGTATTTAAAGTATTGGTATAAATATTCCCGCCATTAGGCAATTCAATTGTACCAAATCCATAAGCCTGGTTTACATAATAAGGATCGGTATCATTACCTACTTGTGCCCACGAGCCACGAACCTTAGCGAAAGAGATCCATTCGGGCAATTGCTCACGGAATGTTTCACTAATAATCCAAGAACCTGAAACTGAAGGGTAAAAATAAGAATGATTACCTGTACCATTAGCATAAACTAATGCAGAAGACCAATCATTACGTCCTGTAACATCCAAATAGACTTGATTCTTCCATCCTAAATTTAAAGCAAAAATGGCAGAAAGCATACGTTTTTCGCTTTTCAATCCACCATCGGATTTTTTAGGATTCTTTGAGTTATCAACGAACCATTGTCCAGGAACCACCATACCTCCGTCAGTATTTACAGAATATTCATATCTGCTAGTATTATAATATTCAAAGCGTGCAAAGCCACCAATATAATAATCTTTTATAGTTTTGTTCCAAGTAAACGAGCCACCAAAAGTGGTTTGTTCCTTTGTGTTTTGCCAAATTTTATAATAGCCTCCATCATTGGCATATCCGGTTCCTAATTCTTTGTTATCACCACGATTGTAGTAATAATTCATATTAGCATCAGCTTTAAATTTCAGCCAGTCGGTTATTTTCATATTAACTTCAAAAGTAGGGCGTACAACTGTTTCTTTTTGGCGATAATCATATTTATCAATTTCGAACCAATAGGTTTTACCAGGAACATTTCCATAGATGTCACCATAATCAGTACTTGCCACTCCACCATGTTCGCCGAGATATTTGTTACGGAAATATTGGGGGTCATAATTGGGAGTCCATGTTCCGTTTACGAAATTTTCACCGATATTGCGTGCTGCATTTCTTGGCGTTGAATTAGAAAAATTCACAGAAGCTGCAACATCTACCCAATCATTTAATTTATGTGTTGCTTTTACCAAGAAAGAATAACGCTCAAATGTATTATTCGGAGTAGTGGATTCAGCATGTTTATAAGACATGGAAGCATAGAATGTGGTTTTGTCATTACCACCATGAATAGCTAGATTTGTATTGGTGTTGAAACCTATTTGATACATATCCAACATATTATTTTTATGTGGGGAATAAGTAGTCATTGTACCGTCATAATTTTCAATTTGACTACCGTCATATTTAGGACCAAATCCAGTTCCCCAAGTTCCAATTAAGGTATGTTGTCCAGCTGAGTTCACTTGGAATTGTGTTGGTTGCCAGATATTACCATCACCATCTGCGTCATAACGTCCTACATACGGACCATCACCATAGACAGTCTGAATATCTGGAGTTTTATATGCATGGTCGATACCGAATGTTTGAGAGAAACTGATACCTAATCCACTACCACCCTTGCCACTTTTAGTAGTAATTACAACAGCACCATTCAAACCACGAGAACCATAGAGTGCAGTCGCTGCGGCACCTTTTAAAACAGAAACTGTTTCAAAATCATCAGGATTTAGATTTTTCAATTCATTACCATAGTCACTGGAATTACTCCCCCAGTTCAAGTCATCATTACCAGATACATTATTATCCAGTATAACACCGTCTACTACATAAATAGGCTGGTTGTTATTGCCCATCGTGGAAGCACCACGGATTTGAATTTTGGCTGCGCCAAAGATACCACCATCTGAACTGGAAATTTCAACACCTGCTACTTTTCCTTGTAATGCAGTAACCGGAGAAATGGTGTTGGCTGCTTTCAATTCATCACCCCTTACTTCGGTAACGGCATAACCCAGCGCCTTTTCCTCACGTTTCAATCCTAGAGCGGTTACAACTACCTCACCCAACAATTGAGTATCATCTTTCAAAAGAACATCTAGAGGTTTCCCGGTCCATTTTATTTCTTGAGTAGCATAACCAACGAAAGAGATAACAATGATATCCCCTTCCTTTACATTACTTAAAGAGAAGTCACCGTCAAGCCCTGTGATAGTACCATTCGTAGTCCCTTTCACTACTACAGATGCACCGATAACACCTTCTCCCGTAGCATCCTTGACGATACCCGTACATGTCCCTGTCTGTTGTGTGATTTTCACATCGGTAACGCCGGGATTGGCGACCGCGTATGCTGCTCCGGTAGAGGCACCCATTAGGAACAGCAACATACTGACTGATTTTAGTCGTTTTAACATAGCTGTGATTTTTTTTAAAGTTTATTGAAAATCAAGTAATTCCGTTTCATTAGTTCCTTCAGAACTACTCTTGCAGCTATGTATCTGATAATCAAAGCATATGTACTTTGGTAATTTTAAGATGATCTTTGTCCTTGAATTTACAAACAGGAAATAAATTTGCGATTTCTACCAGTTTTCTACTAGCTACCATCCCGTTACCATAGTCAAATTTAAATTAGGATAGGATTAATAAATATTGTATTGTAATACTTTTTATTCTGTCACCACATATCGCTGGACTTCAATATTATATGGTGACAGAACTTTCAGTATTTCCTCGAAATGGTTTATCAGTTAGAGCCGGTTCAGCAGATACTGGTCGCCATAGCGGGTATGTAATTTCTTCACTCCCATCAGAGCCAAATGTTTTCCGAAGGCTCTCATCTTGACATCACGCATGGTTTCAGGACTGGCTTTTTTCATCACTTCATAAATCTGGCCGATAGTCCATCTTTGAAACTTCTCCCCATCCCGGGGCAGACTGAAGCAGCTATAAAAGAGGCTTTCCTCTATGGGACGGCGCAAAAATGCGTCATTACGCAAGCTGACAGCCTGTTCTTCTTTGGGTGAGAGCCAATAGCGGCGGTTATGTTTTAGTTCATCTCTTAACTGAGCATAAAGTTGTTTATAATTGATGCGAGGCAAACGGATACTCCCTTTGGTCATCACCGGATAAAAACGGCGGTTACCGGAAGAATCGGTCAGCAGATCGCAAAAATTGGAAGTGCCAATAAATGAACTAAGGCGCGGTTGCTGGCTATAGCTGCTTTGAAACGGACGGCGCATACTAAGACCGCTCATTTGGACTAGATTCTTCAGCCGTGCCAGTTTACCTTCTTCCATCCGATTGAATTCGTCTATATTGATAAGAGCCAAAGAGCGCATTTTGCGCAGGGCATCCCCCTCGCGGGTCACATCGAAGTCATCGGTATAATATCCACGTAACGCTGGTGGAAGGAGCGACCGGCAAAAGGTAGACTTCTTCAGGCCCTGAAGGGGATTAACCAAAATGGGAATCAGGCAGTTGCCATGCATCCGGTTTTTACCGCTCCATTGCATCACCATGCCCAGCATCCAGATATGAAACACCTCCACCCATTGCGTTTCATCGCTTACCGAGTGTGCCAGCTCGCTTACTCTGTCGTGCCCGTCCCAGTGTGGCAGATGTTCCAAATAGGCTGTCACGGGGTGAAAAGAAGGAATGCGTGACGAACCCAGATAACGGCGCATATCACGGTCCATACAGTTCACGCCTTCCTCTATTGCATTAATAACCAATGTGTTGAATTCTCGCTCATCCACCACACGGTATTTATCGAACTTGTGCTTGTCATGAAATTCGCATTGTTCTGTTATTTGGTTGTAACGAAAGGAATAATGAGTGGTGAGGAACGAATCAAGCCCTTTCATGGCTTGTTTCAGTTTTGAGTCTTTTTCTTTTTCCATTAAATCTGTTTTTTATTGATTTGAGGTGTGAAGATAGTTCTGCAAAACAGGGTTTTGCAAGAACTTTGCCCGACAAATTAAAATAAATCCAACGTGTGAAACATTTATGGCAGAATCTTTGCAAGAGGACGAAAGAATCCGTACCTTCGTCCGGAAGAATCTGGGTTCTCACTGACGTGAAGTTGCCTACTCACTTTAGTGAAGAGCCATTGCCACACGGGTGAAACTGCCGCTTCACTAAGGTGAAGCAACAGAATGTTCTGTAAGTTTGCACGATAACATCCTATAAATAAAACAAATACATAGTACATTATGTCAGACATTAAATTTGATATCTATGAATCTCCGGCAAATGACGGGGAAAAGAAAAAATACCATGTGAGAAACACCAACAAGCAGACCATCCACTCGAAGGACTTGATACACGAGGCTACGCTTTATACTTCAGTAAGCCGTTCGGACTGGGCGGCAGTGGTAGAGGGACTGATAGATATTCTGTCCGAGAAATTAGGTGACGGCAAACGAATCCATATCAACGGATTAGGGTATTTCTCTGTCAGTATCGGCTCCACAGAAAGTGAAAATCCTAAGAAGATGACCCGTGGCACAGTACAGATAACAGGAGTCAACTTCCAGCCTGAGAAAAGTTTCAAGAAGAGTATTATAAGCCGGGCACATTTTGTAAGAGAACGATACAAGGTGCACACGGTGGACTTGTCGCCTATCGAAGTAGACGGGCTGCTGAGTGAATATTTTAAAGATCATCGCAGTATCACCTGCGCCCGGATGCAGCAGGTCTGCGGAATGACCCGTTCTACCGCATACCGCCGCCTACAGGCACTGACCCAAGGAGCCCATCCGTCATTACAACGCGAGGGCTACAAAAATGCCACTGCCTACATACCGGTTAAAGGGCATTACGGACGTTCCTACACGGCAGATCGCTGGTAACGAGCCGGATAGGGTGAAGGGAGAATTTTGTGTTTCATGTAAAACGAATTGTTATATCATACTTTAAAATAAGAAAAAATGAAAAGAACCATCTTGAAAAACGTAGGAATCGGCTTGTGCTTCCTGCTTAGCACCGGGACGGTCTGCGCGCAGAACTACCCTGGAAAAGTGAAGAATGCACAAGGTATCGAGGTGACCTACCAATCGAATTACAAAGGGAAAGCCCGGCCGGGGCATCTGTTGATGACCGTGTCCGGTGACCGCGTATCATTGACCAACGTATGGCCGGAGCAAAACGACCGTCCCAATCCCCGCCCGGAAGACAAGACACCTGTAACCGGCAGTTACATAGACTACACTACCCGGCAGGCATACCGCAGGGCTGAACTACCTAACGGACAAGTGATATCTGCGGTCACTCCCTTCGAATTCGGCAAAGGTTTCACGCAAACGGGCGAAGGAAAACACTTAGGGATGAACTGCAAAATTTTGCGCACATCCATCAATTCCAACACCATCGAGGTGTGGTATACCAACGACATCCCTTTTCGTGGTACTCCGCAAGCCAATGTGGGTGTACCTGACGGATTGGTACTGAGAGTCGTGCGAAACGGTGACATGATTCAGGAAGCCACCCATATTACCCCGCTGAAGAAAGGAAAGGATGTGTTGCCACAGTCGTGGGGGGAAAGCATGGATGCGGCCGACTACCAATATACCATCAACCAAAGCGGAGTTATCACAATTCCGGTCTTCGACCAGCAGAGCATCTGCTTCAACAACGCTAAATTGCCCGAAGTACTGGAGGATGGCGTACAATACAGTGCCGGAGGCGGCACCATCCTGTTGAAGAAAGTGAAGCTGCCCGACTATGTGAAGAATCGTACCGTCTTTGCGGAAGTTGTCCAATACTCGGACGGTGATGCTTACGACCGCACCGGTTCTGTCTTTCTGATACCGGAAGGCAAGCAGCTGTCTTTTCTTGATGCCATACGTGATTTGAAGAAAGTTCCCTCTTTCTGCTCGGAAAATACGGACTACCACGGGCTGATTTCCACAGCGGAGTATGATGCGCCTTTAGAGTTGATGCGTTTCTTCACCGGTTTCGGTGTGCGCAAGTTCAATTATAATAAGGTGAAGGGACAGGACTGGGTGGACTCCGTACTTTACAAAATGGAGGTAACTCCACTGGCCGAAAAATTGGAAGGGGAAGCTTGGATTGGCGCTTACATCGGCAACTGGGATGCCAAAGGACATCGTTTGTCGTTGAAACTGAAGTATTATCCTGATGAAGAACATCGGGTTTATAATACTCTTCCGCTGTTCAATACAGTGAATTATCTGGAGCAGGCAGGACAGCCTTATCCGATTTTCATGCGTCAGGATTCTCTTACCGTAAAGTTCACCTTGAAGGAGCCTGCCAAGAACGCCCGTCTGTACTACCTCACCACGGGACATGGCGGTTGGGGAGGCGGTGATGAGTTCAACCAGAAACCGAACACTCTCTATTTGGACGGTGAAAAGGTGATCTCTTTCGTACCTTGGCGGGATGATTGTGGAACTTATCGTAACTGGAATCCTTGTTCGGGTAATTTCTCCAATGGACTGAGTTCTTCCGACTTGAGCCGTTCCAACTGGTGTCCGGGTACGGTGACCAATCCCGAATACATCTATTTGGGTGATCTGGAAGCGGGTGAACACAGCATCACCGTAAAAATACCGCAGGGTGCTCCCGAAGGGGGAAGCAATAGTTATTGGTGTATCTCAGGTACGCTTATTTATTAATGTAAATTCCTTTGTCCTGCGATAACAGAAATGTTTCTGTCACCGCAGGACAAGGAATGTTCCAACTTTTCTATCTCCTCAAAGGACAATCTTGTCCTTGGGCAAGTTGTCACATGGGCAAGTTCAAGGACTTAAAATTACAGCCTACAGTTTGTTTGGACTTCTTTCCCTCTTCCGTTCTTCCTTTCATATTCCTTCTTTCCTTTCATCTTTTGATTGTTGTCTGCAATACTGCCTATATAAAAAAGGAATATTTTCTCTGGCAATACACCAACGGCATGGACTGGCATTACCTTTTTTCCTTTGGTTCTTATCCCAATATGCGTTACCTGTTTTCTACCGACTACCAAACAAACGGTAAATATTCGATGAAAAAACAATATAAATCATTTCAAGAAAGTTCCATCTTACTTTTGTTAAAGGTGTTTATCAGGCTGCTACTACTTTCTCTGCTAATCTTACTATTGGCGATGTTAATGCTTATTCTGATTATTCTATAATGATTGTGAAGAAAGGATTAAAGTTCAATGAACGTAATCGCTGGACAGCTACTATTCATACAGGTCTTAATCCGACTGCAAATGATGTAGCGCAGAAATTAGCTAATCAGATTAATAACAATACTATTGGTCATGGTATTAAAGCAACAGTTGCTGATGCTAAAATTACTTTAACTGCTGAGTCTAAAGGTATTGATTATGAAATTCTTGGAGCTGATGAATTAGTTGGTATTAGTGTTACAGTTACAGCTACTGGTTTTCCTGCATATGGAGATGCGGCTTATATTACTGATTTGGCTAATAAAGCTGCTGCCGATGCTGGTATCGAATATACTTATCGAGATACTTATACTGAACTGTATCCTACATATCCGCTTAATCCTTTGAAACAACCTGATAGTGCAGATGCTGGATATACTATCTTTACTCTTCGTTTTGCTGTTCCACGTGAAATGAAAACTAGAGATGAAGTTGTTCATCAGATTGTACAAATAGCATTCCCAACTGGAGCTGCTGCTATTGCAACTGTTGAAACAGATCGGAAGAGCGTCGTGT
>OJNN01000843.1_pt1 | contig 12200 bp, 15 predicted proteins | sample 1597851 | NCBI WGS metagenome assembly OJNN01 (sample SAMN01915222, study PRJEB22387) | human gut metagenome | isolation source: stool | host: Homo sapiens | place: USA | reverse complement strand
AAACATCTGAGGAGGAACCTGCATGAACACACCCCTGATCGAAGCCTGCGTAGATTCCTACGCCTCCTGCCGGGCGGCGTATCGCGGCGGCGCGGACCGTCTGGAGCTGTGCGCGCATCTTGTTATCGGCGGCACCACGCCGTCCACGGCGCTGTTCCGGCAAGTGCAGCGCGATATCCCAGTCAAGACCAATATCCTGATCCGTCCCCGCTTCGGAGATTTTCTTTACAGCAAAGAAGAGCTGGAGCAGATGTGCGAGGAGATCCGGACGTACCGTGAGCTTGGCGCGAACGGCGTTGTGATCGGCGCGCTGACGCCGGACGGCGATCTGGATCTGGACGCAATGCGGCGGCTGATGAACTGCGCGGGCAATATGGACGTGACGCTGCACCGCGCGTTTGATGTCTGCCGCGATCCCAAAGAAGCGCTTGAGCAGGCGGTATCGCTTGGTATGAACACCATTCTTACCTCCGGTCAGCAGAACAGTGCGGTAAAAGGAGCAGAGCTTCTCGCCGAACTGCAGCGCCAGGCGGCGGGACGCATCCGTATTCAGGCGGGCGGCGGTATCTGCGCGGATGCGATCCGCGAGCTGTATCCGAAAACCGGCGTGACCGCCTACCATATGTCCGGAAAAATCGAACTGGCGAGCCCGATGCAGTACCGGAAAGAAAATGTGAACATGGGACTTCCATCCTTAAGCGAATACACCCTCTACCGCACGGACGTCAAAGCCGTACGCAGCGCGAGAGTGGTACTGGAAGAACTTTAAGAAAATAAAAAAAGAAAAGAAAAGGACATAACATTATTATGAAAGCAAATACCATCAGCGGCCAGCGGCAGTATGCGTTCGTCAGCCAGTTTAACTACATCCGCGAAGCCGGAACGGAAGGCGAAGAAAAAGCAGCCTGCCGGATCGAAAAAGAACTTTCTGAAATCGCAGAAAAATGGGGGCAGGGCGAATTGCAGATCCGCCGCGAGCCGTTCGAGATTGAGACATGGCAGGTTGACGAAGCTGTCTTTACGGTCACAGAGCCATATGAGAAAACATACACCGTCCGCGGCTGCTTCGCGGCAGCCAATACCGCTCCGGAAGGCGTGGAGGCACCATTCCTCTACGTAGAAAACGGCGACCCGGTCAGCCTTTCCCATGCAGAGGGGAAAATCGTCCTGATCAACGGCGGTGCCAATGCAGAAAACTATGAAAAACTGGAAAAAGCAGGAGCCGTCGGATTTCTGATCCTGACCGGAACGCCACTGGACAAAGATGAGGACCGTCTGCCGGACTACCGCACCCTGCGCGGCGTAAAAAATCCGAAACTGCCGTGCGCCGTCATTCATTATCTTGATGCGATGGAACTGGTAGAACGGGGAACGAGCCGTGCACGCCTCGTTTTACAGCAGAAAAAAATCAGGAGAACGTCGAAAAATATCATCCTGCGCATCCCGGGAACCGAGCAGCCAGAGGAAATCCTGACGCTGACGGCTCATTACGATTCCGTTCCGCAGGGACCTGGTGCATACGACAACATGGCGGGCGCAGCGATCATCATGGAGCTGGCACACTACTTCGCCGAAAACCGCCCGAAACGGACACTGGAATGCATCTGGTTCGGCGCGGAGGAGCTGGGTCTCTGCGGAAGCCGGGCGTATGTGAAAGCGCATGAAGCCGAGCTGGCGCAGCACCGCTTCAACATGAACGTCGACCTCGCCGGACAGGCCATCGGCGGAACCGTGCTTGGCGTGGCAGCAACGAAAGAGGCATGCGACGCGATCATGGAGCACTTAAAACAGGCGGACAAAGGCGTATCGCTCATCAACAACATCTGGAGCAGCGATTCCAACACCTTCGCATGGAAGGGCATCCCGGCGATGACGCTGAACCGCGATGGTTTCGGCATGCATACCTGCCACGATACGATCGACTGGATCTCCGCCTGGTCACTGAACCGGAGCGCCGGTGTCCTGGGCGAAATCGCCGAGTATCTGGCGGATGCAGAACCATTTCCATTTGAAAGAGAAATCCCGGCAGACTTTGCGGAGAGATTAAAAGTTTATTTTGGAGAATAAAAAGGAGAGAACATCATGAGCAAAAAACCAGTATTAGTCATCATGGCAGCAGGAATGGGAAGCCGTTACGGCGGATTAAAACAGATTGATCCAGTTGACCCGTACGGAAATATGATTATCGACTTTTCCATTTATGATGCAAAACAGGCAGGTTTTGAGAAAGTCATCTTTATCATCAAAAAAGCCATCGACGAGGCATTCCGCGAGGGCATCGGCAAGCGAATTGAGAAATACATGGATGTAGAGTATGTTTACCAGGAACTCGACGTTCTCCCGAAAGGCTACGAAGTGCCGGAAGGCCGCGTCAAACCGTGGGGAACCGGTCATGCGATTCTCTGTGCGGCAGAAGCCATCGACGGCGCACCGTTCGCAGTCATCAATTCCGATGATTATTATGGAAGAACGGCATTCGAGGAGATCTACCGTCAGCTGACAACCGAGCAGGACGGCGCGACCTATCAGTACGCGATGGTTGCCTACGACCTGTACAAAACCCTGACCGACAATGGCCACGTAGCCCGCGGCATCTGCACCGCAGACGACCAGAACCACCTTGTCGGCATTCATGAGCGCACAAGAATCGAAAACCACGGCGGACAGGCCGAATACACCGAGGATGACGGCGCAACCTGGACCGGACTGCCGCAGGGAACCATCGTTTCCATGAACCTCTGGGGCTTCACACCGAGCATTCTGATCGAGCTGAAACGCCGCTTCCTGCCGTTCCTCGAGAATGTATACAAAACCAACCCGTTAAAAGGCGAATACTTCCTGCCGTTCGTTGTCGATGAACTGCTGCAGGAGAAAAAAGCGGAAGTCACCGTACTCCGCTCCTATGATAACTGGTACGGCGTAACGTACAAAGAAGACAAAGAAAATGTCATGGCAGCACTGCAGAAATTAAAAGACGAGGGCCGTTATCCGCAGAAACTGTGGGAAGAATAACAAACGAACGGTACTGGGAAATTTTCTCCATGAGTGCATCTTTCGCAATGAAAAGAAATCCTGTATAATGGATGGAAGGAAATGCAAGGAGAATACCAATGGATACCTTATATATTGTAATACCAGCCTATAATGAGTCGGAAAATATCAAAAGAACGATCGAGGAATGGTGTCCCGTCGTGGAGAAGCATAACGGCGGCGGTGCGTCCCGTCTTGTGATCATCAACGACGGAAGCCGCGACGATACGTATGAAATTGCTTCAGCAGAGTGCGAAACCCACCCGTTGCTCACCGTGCTGACGAAGCCAAACGGCGGCCACGGTTCCACCGTTCTGTACGGCTACCGCTATGCACTTGAAAACGGTGCGGACTATATCTTCCAGACCGATTCCGACGGTCAGACCGATCCGGAGGAGTTCGAAAAGTTCTGGCAGATCCGCGAGGGCTACGACGCCATTTTCGGAAACCGCACAAGCCGCGGCGACGGCTTTTCCCGCGCTGTCGTGGAAAAAGTGCTGTGCGCGGTGCTCTGGACCTATTTCCACGTATCCGTGCCGGATGCAAATGCCCCGTTCCGTCTGATGAAAACAGACTACGTGGCCGAGTATCTGCCGCTGATGCCGGAAAACTACAATCTGCCGAACGCACTGCTGACTGCCTTCGGAGCGTATTTTCACCGGAAAATCCGTTTCATCCCGATCAGCTTCAAGCCGCGTCAGGGAGGAACAAATTCCATCAACATCCGTAAAATTGTAAAAATCGGCCGTCAGGCGCTGCACGATTTCTGTGAGATTCAGAAAGCGGCTGCGAAAAAAAGAGGATAAAAAATAATATAAGAGAAGGAACGTATCCCATGTTTCATGAGATACGTTCCTTCTTTTTGTATGCTTATTTTTTATTATGGACCTTATTTTTAATAGAAGCGATGCGATCTTTTCTGATTCATGGAATCCTTTAGTGCCAGAAGTGATTCGATCAGGATCAGAAGCAGGATCACAGCGATCATGACTGCGAGGATCTGATTTGTTCGCTGATGGAACCAGGAGCCGATTCCTGTGTGTGCAGTCTGTGTATTCTCGGTCTGTGCGGCATTTTCAAGAGCTGCAGTTTCCGAAGTAATAATCTGTGCATCCGGGTCTGTTGTTCTGACAGATGGTACAATCTGCGTTGCGGCTGGAAGCTGGCTGGAAGAAGTAACAGCGGATGCGGTAACTTCCGGGTGGATGGTGGAAAGATCAACTTCTTCGTCTTCTGTAACAACTGCGCTGGCAATCGGTTCTGCTGCGATCGGTTCGGATGCAGGAACCTGTTCCGGTGCGGTTTTGGATGCAGGAGCTGCGGTTTCCGGAAGAATATTTTCCTGTGCCGGCTGTTCCGAAGCAGATGGCTGTACCACGGTTGGGGTTTCTGCCGGTGCGGATGGCTGTTCCGGAACGGATGGTTCTGGAGCGGCCGGTTCTTCCGGAACTTCCGGTGCAGATGGCTCTTCTGGAAGAGATGGCTCCGGGTCAGTTGCCGGTGTTTCCGGGATTGCGGTACAGTAAACAAGAGAAGTCATCGCCGCCGAAGAATCCGTAATCACAACGGAACCGCCATTGGAAACGGCCTGTCCATTAACATAGAAGGAAATCTGATCCATATCCAGTGTGTAGCCAGGTTCCGTAACCATCGATACGGAGAACGTTCCGTTTACTTCCTCGACCGGTTCGCTGTTCTGATACAGGACATAGGAACCATCATCGGAAAGATATGACATGGTGACCGGCGCATCCATTGTGGAATCCTGAAATGTCAGGGCAGCATCGGTAAAAGCAAGGGCCGCCTGATCGGTGTTCAGATAGAATTCCAGGTCCTGTGCATCGTAATGGGTGAAGTGAATGGTAATTTCACCGGCGTCTGTATTTTCTGCACTTGGAACTGTCTCGGCTGCTGCCGAATACGGAGCGGAAAAAAATAATCCGGCCGCCAGGAGGCCTGCCATTCCGAATCTCAGAATCAAATTTCCTGTGTGTTTTTTCGTTGTCTGTGTGCTGTGTAACATATGACATCCTCCTTTCACCTGATCGGTTTCTAATGTCGGTCTGTTTTATTTTCCTGCGGTAAGTTTCACGTATAAATTGAAAGAAAAATAATTGATAAAATATAATCAATAAGCTATCGTGAAGAGGCAGATTATATTACTAATATTTTTTACTGGCTTGACAATGACAATTATAAAATGAAAAAAGAATGTTATGATTACACAATAGAGCTGCCATTTGAAAACATGAATATAGTGGCACCTGAGATGTATGACGAGGTTCTTAGAGCGGAATATGGAGATTATATAGTTCCAGTAAAAGGGGCAGCTGATCATGATTATCCATTCTATGGACATATGGAACCGGAATTATTAAAACAGATTAGAAATGTTGGCTTTAAAGGAAGTATAGATGAGTTCTGCGAGGAAGTTGCAAGCGGAAGATTAAGAGTATAATAATTTCCAGTGCAAATGATATTAAGTTCTCACCCAGAATGACGATATATATTCAAAAGGTTCATAAAGAAAGGTGATTAGAATTATGGATGATTACAGACAGCAGCAGATGGATGTACTTAAGGAAGCTGTTCCTTACAGCGAGAAGCTTATTGGAGCAATAGAGAAAGTCTCAGATGAACTTGCAGGAGTTCCTTTTCCAGAGACTCATGATGCAGTGAACGTTATTATGGAAGGCCTTAACTGGCTTTTTGAAGTATATAATGGAACTAAGGATATTATTGAGGCTGGGGCAGTTGACGAGGCAGAAGCTAATTCTGGTGTTAAGGAGCTTTCAGAGGCTGTAAAGGCTGATGATGATGTGGCTGTTTCTAAAGCACTTGTAAGGCTTAGTACATTTGTTAAGCAGTTACATGATGCAGGAAGCAGACTGATTAATGAATAATAAGAAACATAAAGGCATCCGCCGGTTTATGTATTACATGAACCAGACGGATGCCTTATTTTATATTATGGTAGTTAGATATAGCCATTGAACATCATGCCTGAGTAGGCAGAAAGATTATAAGGGTCATTCACAGGCTTATGCGGATTCTTATAAGCGACAATCTTATTGTTTACATAGTTCATAGGGTTGATGGAGATATCATCAGCCTTTCTTTGGATTGATTTCTTGAATGAATCCAAAGCGTTAAATACATCGGAAAGTGTGCCGTCAGAAGCAGCTTTCTGAATAACCGCCTTATTAACTTCAATTGTTCCAGAGGAATCAACAGTTAGACCATTCTTTTCAAGCTGTGGCTGGTAATCCTTCATTATTCTTGAAAATTCTTTCTTTAACTTGGCATTGCCCTCAAACTTATCGTTCTCTTTATCAGCAGCAATTGAAAAAAGCCTGTTGTATCCTGAAACAAGTTCGCCAATACTTTCTGTTATCGAATCAGTATCTTCCCTGAGACTTATGGTTACAGGCTCCTCCGTAGTACTGTTGAAGTTTATTGCAAATGCTTTGTTAATTGTAATATCGTTGGATGCCGAAGACCGTTCCTCTCCATTAATTGAAAATATTGCATTAGATGGATACTGTGATACTCTGTCTAAGCCAAATGCATTAATGAAGTTAGTATTATTCTTCATTGTTGGTTCATCAAAGCCTTCAACGAAATCAGGATTATTGGTCTGGATATCATTGTTAGGACTGATGTTAAATATTGTTGGCTTAATACCGCTTATACCAGTCATGTCTGAAACTATTGAGAGAGCAGTGTTGCCGAGGCTGTCTTCATTGACGTTGGCTGCTAATCCGATGTTCGATCGGTTGATGAGTCTTGCCAGCTTATTCTGTATGTCAGAATTACTTTCTTCCTCATCTACCGTAAACTGGAATTCATAGGTCAGGTTATTGATGTTAAGGTCAAATGAATAATCACCTGGTTCCACAGCGCGATTGTTAGGCTGTAAGAAATTACCGGTGTTAATCTGGCTGGTTGCCAGCTGCTTTACATCAATTTCAAAGCTTGAACTGTCAGGTGAAGTGCTGTCGCCTATGTATTCTGCGGTTACACTTTGTGGGTTGCTGGATACTGCTGATTTCTTAAATACCATGCCGTGACCGTCGCTTCCTGAAAGCTCGTTGGCAATGTTACTTAATTCTCTGGCGTTCTCTTTAAGGTCGATTGCATATTTCTGTGCGGCCTCTGACATATCTGTCTTATATGTAGGAGTCTGACTGTTAGATTTCAGAACTCTGCCATATGTATTCTTTAATTGTGCTTTAGTGTGTGTATCGTACTTTGAGTTAGTCTTATGCCCATACTGGGCAAGATAATAGCTGTACACGCTGCTGATCATAACAGTCACCTCCTTGTCTGTAATAATCGGTAGAAAATGTAAGGAAATCCATTTCCTTATATATATCGTATGTTTTTGTACAAATATTATAATATGAAGTTCATTTTTTGTCACTATATTTTCTTTAAAAAAGTTGTTGACGAGTTGGAATGTACTGTGCTATATTAGAACGGCTATGGAAGCGGTCTTTTTTGCGTGCCTGAATTTCAACAACCCAACATTGATTAGGCGGGCAAAGAAACCAATTGGTGTTTTAACACCTACAAAAATAATAATTGGAGGTGGAAGTTGTGCGAGTAAAGATAACATTGGCATGTACTGAGTGTAAACAGCGCAATTACAACATGACTAAGGAAAAGAAAGCTCATCCAGACAGAATGGAAACAAAGAAGTATTGTAAGTTCTGTAAATCACACACATTACACAAGGAAACAAAGTAATTAGTACAGTGAGGAGTATTTCATGGGTGATACTGTAAAAGCTAAGAAGCAGAAAAAGAACTGGTTCAAAGGTTTGAAAGCTGAATTTTCAAAAATTATTTGGCCAGACCGTCAGTCGCTTACTAAGGAAACCGTAGCTGTATTGGCTGTGTCCGTATTATTAGGTGTAATCATTGCAGTTGTGGATTTAATTGTCCGCTTTGGAATTGAGTTCATTGTAAAATAAGGAATAGGTGATTGTATGGATGACGCAAAATGGTATGTAGTTCACACTTACTCAGGTTATGAGAACAAGGTGAAGGCTAACATTGAGAAGACAGTTGAAAACAGAAATCTTCACGATCAGATTCTTGAAGTTATCGTTCCACTTGAAACAGTAGTGGAGATTAAGGATGGCTCTAAGAAAGCTGCTCAGAAGAAAATGTTTCCTGGATACGTTCTTGTGAAGATGGTAATGAACGACGATAGTTGGTATGTTGTCAGAAACACAAGAGGTGTTACAGGTTTTGTTGGTCCTGGATCAAAGCCAGTACCACTTACACCAACAGAAATTAAGAATCTCGGCATAAGCCTTGAGGAAGAACAGGAAGTTAAGCCTGTTATCCAGTTCGCTGGCAAGGTTGGCGATAAGGTTATGATCCTCTCTGGTGCATGGGAAGATACAGTTGGTGAGATTACCAATATTAATGAGGGCAAGCAGTGCCTTACAATTAATGTTGAGATGTTCGGTCGTGAAACACCGGTCGAGATTGATTTCACAGATGTGAAGTTATTGTAAGAAGCAGTCCCGATCCTGGGACGTGGGAGACCAGAATGAATTAGCTGCGTGAATTCATTCACAAGAATTGCCTGATGGTTAATTCTTGTAGGGTGAATATTGCAGGATATATTATGATGGTCGCCAATTACCACATTTATTTTTAGGAGGTGCCAAAATGGCAAAGAAAGTAACAGGATATATTAAATTACAGATTCCTGCCGGCAAGGCTACACCAGCTCCACCAGTTGGTCCAGCACTTGGTCAGCACGGTGTTAACATCGTAGAATTCACAAAGCAGTTCAATGCTAAGACAGCAGATCAGGGAGATCTTATCATACCTGTAGTTATTACAGTTTATGCTGATAGAAGCTTCAGCTTTATTACAAAGACTCCACCTGCAGCAGTACTTCTTAAGAAGGCTTGCAACATTAAGTCAGGATCAGGCGTACCTAACAAGACTAAGGTTGCTACTATTAAGAGAGCAGAAGTTCAGAAGATCGCTGAGCTTAAGATGCCAGATCTTAACGCTGCATCTATCGAAGCAGCTACTTCTATGATCGAAGGAACAGCTAAGAGTATGGGTATCGTTGTAGAAGACTAATCTACATTTGATTCATGATTATTGTGGGAGGAAAGATAGAATCCTTCCGATATTACCACTAGGAGGTTTATAATGAAAAGAGGAAAGAAATACGTTGAGGCAGCCAAGAATATTGACCGCCAGACATTATATGAAGCAGCTGACGCAGTTTCTTTAGTAAAGAAGAGTGCAGTTGCAAAGTTCGATGAGACTATCGAAGCTCATATCAGAACAGGTTGTGATGGACGTCACGCTGAGCAGCAGATCAGAGGAGCTGTTGTTCTTCCACACGGAACAGGTAAGACTGTACGTGTATTAGTATTTGCTAAGGGTGCTAAGGCTGATGAGGCTCTTGCAGCTGGAGCAGATTTCGTTGGTGGCGAGGAGCTTATTCCTAAGATCCAGAACGATAACTGGTTCGAGTTCGACGTTGTTGTTGCAACTCCAGATATGATGGGTGTTGTTGGTCGTCTTGGTCGTGTACTTGGTCCTAAGGGATTAATGCCAAACCCTAAGGCTGGTACAGTTACTATGGATGTAACAAAAGCTGTTAATGATATCAAGGCTGGTAAGATTGAGTACAGACTTGACAAGACTAATATCATTCACGTGCCAATTGGTAAGGCTTCATTCACAGAGGAGCAGTTATCAGACAACTTCCAGGCTATTATGGATGCAATCGTTAAGGCTAAGCCATCTTCACTTAAGGGAGCTTATCTTAGAAGTGTAGTTCTTACTTCTACTATGGGACCTGGTGTTAAGTTAAGCACAGCCAAGTATGTGGGTTAATCAGATTTTTGATTAAAAACGGTTGACATTAATATATTTTGATAGTATACTATCAACTTGTGAGCAGCATTTTGCTGTCAACATAATATTTTGCCGTAGACAGCAGGTCCGGATTCAGTATTACTGATGATGGTTAAAGGTAACACGCCTACCGAGGATTTAAGGATTTGATTAATTATTCCCTCTCTGTCTTTGGCAGAGAGGGTTTTGTTTGTAGGGAAACTATAGACGAATAATCTTCACTTAGGCAAAATCGCTTCTATATGAAGCAAGAATCTAACAGGAGGTAATTATTCATGGCTATTTTAAAGAATGTAGGCCTTAAGACATCTACTATCGATGAGATTAAAGATAACTTTGACGGCGCTCAGGGCGTTGTTGTAGTTAACTACAGTGGTCTTACAGTAGAACAGGATACACAGCTTCGTAAGCAGTTAAGAGAAGCTGGTGTGGTTTATAAGGTTTATAAGAACACTTTAGTAAAGAGAGTTGTTGCTGGAACAGAGTTCGAGCCAATTGCTGATACTCTTGAAGGAACTAATGCTATTGCATTCTGCAAGACAGATGCTACAGCACCTGCAAGAATCTTAGCTAACTTTGCTAAGACAGCTGATGCTCTTGAGTTAAAGTGTGGCGTTGTTGAAGGAACATTCTACGATGCAGCAGGTATCGCTACAATCGCTACTATCCCTTCAAGAGAGGAACTTCTTTCAAAGTTACTTGGAAGTATCCAGTCACCTATTACAAACTTTGCTCGTGTTATTAAGCAGATTGCTGAGAAGAACGAGGAAGTTGCTTAATCAGTTTAACACTGAATTAACTATGAAAGCAGCATAGATGCTCTTTCAATTTTAGAATAATATTAAAAAGGAGATTATAATAATGACAACACAGGAAATCATTGAAGTTATTAAGGGTTTATCAGTATTAGAATTAAACGATTTAGTTAAAGCATGTGAAGAAGAATTTGGTGTTTCTGCAGCAGCAGGTGTTGTAGTTGCAGCAGGTGCAGCAGGTGCTGACGGAGCAGCTGAGAAAGATGAGTTCGATGTAGAGCTTACAGAAGTTGGACCAAACAAAGTTAAGGTTATCAAAGTTGTTCGTGAAGTAACAGGTTTAGGACTTAAGGAAGCTAAGGAAGTTGTTGACGGAGCTCCTAAGGTTGTTAAAGAGGGTGCATCTAAGGAAGAAGCTGAAGACATCAAAGCTAAGATCGAAGCTGAAGGTGCTAAGGTTACACTTAAATAATTTACTGAACATTTATAATGTGAGGAAAATATACTGTCATACAGACAGAAATAAAAAGGCGGACTGCTTTCAAAGTAGTTCGTCTTTTTTATTGATGTGTCTCTGCCAAAGGCGTTGAAACGAGAAGCGATGTTTAGGAGGAAATTAGAGCAGGCTTCGGATGAGTATTAAAACTCATCCAGCACTTTTGCAACACCGTTCTCTTCATTTGATAATGTAACAAAGTCGGCTTTTTCTTTGACAATATCAAGTGCGTTTGCCATCGCAACGCCGTATCCACAATGTTCTATCATCTCAATATCGTTTATATCATCACCAAAAGCACATATATCTTTAAGTGAAATATCAAGATAATCTGCCATATGTTTGATGGCATCGAGTTTGCTTGCTTTTTTGTGAAAAAATGTATATGTGGTTTCACCACGGTAATGGAAATATTCACAGCCGCATTTGTCGGCAATGGCTTTTGCAATATTGTTATCAGATATATGAGCAACTATCTTGCACGCTTCTTCGGGAAATGATTTGTCTATGTCAAAATAAATTCCCGGAGAGTGATCCTGTTTTATATTGTTAAAAGATTGATTTTCAGGTTTTTTGCTGTTTGAGGCTGCATTGATATTGACAACATTTTTTTGGTCTGCAGTAGTGTTAGTATTATCAGATGGAAACCTATACAATGCCGTAGTTGTGGGAATGGCTATGTGGGAAGTGCAGTCATATTTTTTTAGTTCGTTTATTATGTCGTTTGTCATATCTTTAGTCATTGTGCGTGAATATACGAGTCTGCCGTTTTCATATACAAGTGTTCCATCGGTAAGTATCTGAAAATCTGCGTGAAGTTTTCTTGCATAATAAGAAGCACCGACTATGTATCTGGCTGTTGCGATTGCAATGTGAATACCTTTTTTGCGGCATCGTTCAAAGGCTTTTATGGTTTCTGTTGTTATCTCTTTATTGTTATTTAGGGCAGTTCCGTCTAAATCCGTAACTATAAGTTTTGGTGTAAACATCTTTTTCTCCTGTTTTTTAAATATATTTTAC
>OJNN01000835.1_pt1 | contig 12272 bp, 8 predicted proteins | sample 1597851 | NCBI WGS metagenome assembly OJNN01 (sample SAMN01915222, study PRJEB22387) | human gut metagenome | isolation source: stool | host: Homo sapiens | place: USA | reverse complement strand
ACTGGGGTTACACGGACTTTCTCCCGCTGGATGTCTACGACCTGGACGCTCTGCATCGCGGCGAGAAGAAGCTGCGCACCATCACCCAGGAGGACATCATCGATGACCTCATCCAGCAGGCAGAGCTTTGCCGCGCGGGGCAGACTTACCGCGACCTGTTCGTTACCGCATCTACCGGTGCGGGCAAGAGCGTGATGTTCCAGATCCCGGCGATCGCCCTTGCCGAGAAGTACGGGATGGTCACGCTGGTGATCTCGCCGCTGATCGGCCTGATGAACGATCAGGTGCAGGGCATGGAGAAGCACCGCTACGCCAAGGCCCGCACCATCAACTCCGACATCCCGCCCATGGTCAAAAAGACCATTGCGCAGGAGGTGCAGGAAGGCCGCTGCGACATCCTGTATCTTTCGCCGGAGTCCTTGCTGAGCCGCAGCGATATCTCCGACCTGATCGGTGACCGTGCCATCGGCCTGCTGATCGTGGACGAGGCCCATATTGTGACCACCTGGGGCAAACAGTTCCGCCCGGACTACTGGTTTCTGGGTGACTACGTGAACAAGCTGCGCAAACAGCAGCTGAACGGTCCGCACCAGCATGCCTTTGTCACCGCCACCTTTACGGCCACGGCCACCTATGGCGGCGAGGAGGACATGTACCGCGAGACCCTGCGCAGCCTGCACATGTCGCCGGACCCCATCGTTTATCTGGGCTGCGTGCGCCGCCGCAACATCGAGCTGTGCATCCGGGAGGTGCCACGCGTGACCGGCCGCCGGGAGTACGAGCTGGACAAGTTCCAGGCTCTGACCGGACAGATCACCACCGCACTGGAGCAGGGGCAGAAGACCCTGATCTACTTTCCCACCGTCAATCTGCTGGAGCGCTTCTACACCCATTGCCTTGCACAGCGTCTGGGCAATGCTGTGACCCGTTACCACGCGCAGCTTTCCGGCGAGGCCAAAGCGGAGAATCTGGAGGATTTCCGCAGCGGCAAGCGCCGGATCATGCTGGCCACCAAAGCCTTTGGCATGGGCATCGACATCCCGGACATTGCCCTTGTGCTGCACTTTGCCCCCACCGGTAACCTGTGTGATTACACACAGGAGATCGGCCGCGCCGCCCGTGACCCGGAGATCCATGGCCGTGCCGTGTACGAGCACATGGCCAACGACTTCAAGCACATCAACCGCCTGCACGGCCTTTCCAGCATTCAGCCCTGGCAGCTGGTGCAGGTGATGCGCAAGGTGCTGCAGCTGTACCGCCAGCACCGCGCCAGCCAACCGGCCACTGCCACCAAGCACCGCAACGAGCTTCTGGTGGACGCTGAGAGCTTCGCCTACATCTTTGCCAGCCCTAACGGCGAGCACCAGCAGGACCCGCTGGCCAAGGTCAAGACCGCCATGCTGCTGATCCAGAAGGACAGCGAAGCACACGGCTATGCACCCTTCATCATGCGGCCCTCTCCTCTGTTCACCCACGGATATTTTCTGCTCAACAGCGCCGATGCCGCCGCAGTCAACCGCATCTGTACCGGTGCTGCCACCCTGCAGGATGAGGCTGCCGGAGTCTACGACGTAGCCCTTGCCCGCCTGTGGGGCAGCCGCTGGCAGAACGATTTTTCCTTTCCGCAGTTCAAGTACCTGCTGTACACCCACAGCGACAAGCTGCCGCTGAATGCCCAGCTGCACCTGACCCCCGCCATGCAGCTGACGCTGGAGTGGCATGCCAATGCGGATGCCCGTTTTTCCGTTCTGCTGCGCGCCCTGAAGGAGATCTTCTTCGAGGCTGCCCGCAGCGGCCAGTATCTCTACGACCGGGATGCCGCCGCCCGGCTGGCGCAGGCCACGGGTCTGAGCAACACCCGTGTCATCAGTGCGGTGCGCGTGGTGCTGGCGGCCGTGCAGTCCTGGCAGCAGCATTCGCCCCGCCTGCAGCGCACCCGTGTGCTGCGCCGCGGCACCACGCAGGAAGGCGCAGAGTACAGCGTCGTGGACCCGTTCATCAGCGAGTTTTTCCACTGGCTGGAGCAGAGCTTTGCTGTTCTGCACAGCGGCGAGACCTGCCGCTATCTGCCGGTGAACGATTCCGCACAGAGCAGCGAGCGTCTGACCCCGGCTCTGGGCGTGCTGGAGGAGCTGGACCTGCTCCACTTTGCCCTGCTGGGCGGCTCCAACAGCCGCCTGTACCTCTATATCAACCAGACCCAGACCCTGGAACTGGCTGACCGCGGCTTTTACCGCAACCACCTGCTGGAGCGCATTGCCCAGCGCCACACCGATGCTGTGCGGCTGATGAGCTGGCTGTTTACCAGCGGCTTTTCCAGCGAGCAGCTTTGGAACCGCATCGAGGAATACTTCCTCGGCCTGCCCATTCAGGGCTTTGACGCCCCTTCTGCCGAATCGAGGTGATCTTTATGACTTATCTTTTCTACTCCATCCGCGCTTCTCCTATGGATGGTTCTTTTCTTTTGACTCAATGTGTGGTATAGTAAAGTTATACTCCGCAAGGGGACGGAAACAAGCGGCCCTTGCCGCTATTACGCCACTGCCCGATTGCAATTTATCCCCGCAAGGGGACGGAAACACTTTTGTCGGGATTCCCATGTAGTCCAGGATACATTGCAATTTATCCCCGCAAGGGGACGGAAACTTGTCCGCAAAGTCAAACTTTGCAAGGAAAGCGATTACAATTTATCCCCGCAAGGGGACAAAAAAGCACCTCTGCCACTGGCGTTTGCCAGCAGCGGAGGTGCTTTGCTTTTTCTTATATTCTATTTTACAGGTTGGGAGCTGTGCCTGCCGGGATCGTCTTTGTGACAGGCAGCGCCTTGACGCCTTTCGGAACATCCGGCTTCATGGGGCGGATCTCCTGCAGATAATCGGCCACATCCTGCAGGGTCTGTTCGATGTGGGCCGCGTCCAGCGGAAGAATACGGTCGCTCTGCAGACCAAAAGCCGTATCACTGGCATGGTTGATCTGGTTGCGGTACTGCATCACGCGCTGGTAAAACAGTGCCGCATCCTCGATCTGCCACCGGACCTCCGGGTCGATCACCAGCTGACCGGAAGCGAGAACGGTATCCATATAGGCGTGCATTTCTTTAGAATTTGCCACGCCAAACAGCATATTGCCATCTGCATCATCCTTGCTGCGGGTCAGGCGCAGATCCGTTGTATAGGGATACTCCTTTTGCATCAAAGTCAGGCGGCAGAAATGGAAGTGGAACAGCGGATATACCCACGCCTTGCCCTTATTCTGATTCTGTGCCGCCAGATATGCCCAGCCGGTTTCCGTGGGCTGCACAAAAAGATGACGGCAGACATAGGCCGGCATCTGCTCGCACAGCAATGTCAGCGCCTGCTGATACATGCCGTGTTCTGTGCACCAGCTTACCAGCGCAGGAAGATTGTTTTTGGGGGAAGCCAGCAGCCCTTCAAATTCTGTGCGGAAGCGGTCATTCAGCAGGTGGAAGAACAGGCTGGTCAGATTTTTGCTCTCCTTGGGCGGCGCCTGCAGTGCCTGTGCGATCTGGCTCAGGTCTTCATTCAGAGCCTGTACCCGGCACAGCGCCAGATCATCCGAGAACTGGTTGATCCGGGCCAGCAGGGTGTGCAGAGCCGGGTCGCTTTCGCCCTCGCTCCACAGGTAGCCTTTCAGCTTCTGTGCAGTACCTGTGGAAAAGAACTCGTCCATCGCCGTGATGAGGTCGAACAGGCTGTACAGCTGACTGCTGTCATGGATGCGGGAAGTGCCATCCGGAAGCAGTTCGGAGTAGATCACCCTGCGGGTCTCCACACTGCGCAGGTCGCGCATACAGCGAGCTGCCGTTACCAGAAGCATCGCCGTGTCCCGCATGCCGCCGGAAAGGTCGATAGAAAGGGTATCTTCCGCTTCAATTTTTCCCAGCAGCAGAGAGATAGCCCGGAACTGCGCCTTGTCGTCCATGCTGTCCGGCACTGGGATCACTACAAGCCGCTCTGCCGGAATGCCCGCCGAAGGCAGGAATACATCCCGGAAATACTCCACGGTGGTGCAGGTTTTCCCGTCCGGCAAATGCACGGTAGGGCTGGTGCGTACCAGCTCACTGCACAGCGCCAGAATACAATCCGGCCCTTCCTTGTGCTTTTTCAGCTCCAAAACCGCCGCTTCGTTGGTCTGGGTATGAATGTTCGGATTTTTGCCGAAGGGGCTCATATATAAAAGCAATACACTGCGTTCCATCTTATACCTCCTCCTGTTCCGCTTTCATCTGCATCAGTTTTTGCTGCCATGTTTTGCGCCGCTGCGACACCGCCGCCCGGCTCACACCAAGAAATTCTGCCACGGTCTTATCCTGCGCCGGGTTGCGCCCCGGCTCCAGCAGCGCATGGACGGCGGCGCATTCCAGTGCCTTGGGTGCATAGGGCGGCTGAACTGTAAACTCCACATACCGGTGCAGCAGCAGGATATCCCACAGGCAGTTGTCCTGTTCCAGCGGACGCAGATCATCGCAGTTTTCCAGCCGTGCGGGCGCATCCTCTGCCGGGTCCAGCGCGTCGTTGTTGCGCAGAAAGCCCATCAGCACGCTGCTCCACAACGGGCCAGCTGTCTTACCGTATTTTTCCTTCTGCTGCAGGTTCATCAGCCCTATGCCGCGGTGCAGCCATGCCAGCATTTCACTGCTCTGCTCCACCTGCTCTTCCACGCTTTTTTCTTGGGAGGCCACCCGGTCGCCCAGCGCCGAATCCTCTCCGCCAGTGTCGTCCAGACTGAGCACCGACTGCTTATTGCGCAGTGCTTCCCGCAGGGTCTTTACACCCACCCCGACAATATCGGCGATCACCTGTTCTTTTTCCGGGTCACGACAGAGCACACTCTCTGTAATTCCGTTCTTTTCCATGTACTCCAGCGCTTTTTTGATCTTGCGGTTCGTCTCGCGTCCGAAACCCATCACAGCCATTTCTTCCTGCTGCTGGTCGTGTGACTGTGCATGACGGACAGCGGTGCGCAGATACATACTGAAGGTCTGCCCCGGCTTTGCTTCCCAAAGATCAAACGCATCCAGAAACGCCTTGCAGAAATCCGCGCTGTTCCATGCCTCCTCTCCCCTTCCGGGAGCCTGTGTGGTCAGAAAGCATTCCGCCCAGAAAGTGCGGAACCGTTCATCATTGGCATCGTGCAGCTTTTTGCGCTGTTCCGGCGGCAGCTGCAGCAGCGGCGAAGCGTCAATGTCCGCCCATGTTTTCACATCATTCATCGCTGCTTAGTCCTCCCGGTGCTCGTTCATCCAGATCAACTGATGGAACACCTGTTCGGCGGTCTTGCTGTCACGCATGGTGCCTACCAGCCCGGCAAGCTGATACAGCGCTGCCATATCGTAAAGCCGCGCGCTGAGCACCTGCCCGTTTTCCCGCTTGACCTCGCCATAATACACACCACCTACTTCCAGCTCCGTATGGGTAGCTTCGGCGCAGGTCAATGCCGTCAGCGTGACCACCGGGATGCTCTTGGAGCCGTAGGTGATGCAGGCATACACCCGGGTGACCTGCGGCAGGGCATCCACCAGATCCCGGCACAGGCCGATCAGCGTTTCCGGGCGCTGATCCTCGGGCAGGTGGAGCTGGTGCACCTGATCTTCTGCAATGCCCAGCTGCGCCAGCTCTTCCAGCAGGCGCTGATAGTTGCGGGCGGTATCGGCATTTTCCTGCCGGATGGCCAGCAGCTGCACCGTGTCCCCGGGTTCAAGGGTATCCCGCATCACCTGCACGATGGGAAAACTGGTAACCGTGGGCGCATCCGCCCGCTCCCGCTGGTACAGCATGGGGTCCAGCTTTCCCTGCAAAGGTACGGTGGTGATATAAGTCTTTAGCACAGGGCAACACTCCTTTTTATAAGATCCATTATCTGCATCATACCATGAAACTGCCCTGCGCACAAGGCAGGCTGAATGAATTTATGGCCGTTCTTTTCAGCGCAAAAGCACATCATTGTAATAAAGTGAGTATTTTCTAGCCATCCGGCTCTTCAGTTTTGCGGTGTTTTGTGATATATTTAGGGTACAATCCCCGTAAGGGGGCGAAAGCCTGTATTTTATTTTCCAACGGCGCATGGTAGAAGTACAATCCCCATAAGGGGGCGAAAACAGCATGTGATAGTTGTACTGTTTCATAATAATTGTACAATCCCCGTAAGGGGGCGAAAACTCCGCAAACTCGTCAGGGGTCATGTCCTCTTCTGTACCATCCCCGCAAGGGGGCGAAAACACGGACACAGTTCTTCCATTTTTCGCCAACTGAGTACCATCCCCGTAAGGGGGCGAAAACGCATCCTTAAACATGCCTTTGATCTGGTAATCGGTACAATCCCCGCAAGGGGGCGAAAACTAACATTGCCATCATACGTACCATCCTTTCGATGTACCATCCCCATAAGGGGGCGAAAACACAAGCCCTCCTTTTCAAATCCGTCCTCGTCCTGTACAATCCCCGCAAGGGGGCGAAAGCTCTGCGGATAAGTTCTGATGCTTTCATGTTGCGGTACCATCCCCGTAAGGGGACGAAAACCTGTCGTAGCACACCGGGAAGCAGAACGCCTTTGTACCATCCCCGTAAGGGGGCGAAAACAAGGGCGGGAGACGTGGTCAGGACGGACAGAGCATACCATCCCCGTAAGGGGGCGAAAACGACTTTGCAATAAGTGCATTACTCGACTGAGTTGTACAATCCCCGTAAGGGGGCAAACCAACGCAAGAAAAGTAATTTCAAGTTTCTTGCTTAACTATCCGCATTCCATGGGCTTTTTCTCTTTGCAATGTCAAGGAGGAATGCCCTATGCTCATCAACTTTACCAATCATCCGTCCTCCCTGTGGAGCGCCGAGCAAAAGGCTGCGGCGCAGGTCTACGGCAAGGTGATAGACCTTGCCTTCCCTGCCATCGACCCCGCCACCAACGAGGCCGTGCTGGACTCCCTTGCCGCGGTATACGCCGACCACATCCTGCACCTTGACCCGGACGCCGTGCTCTGTCAGGGCGAGTGCACCTTTGTGTACCGGGTAGTCCAGCGTCTGGAAGCCGCGGGCATCCCCACGCTGGCCGCCTGCTCCCGCCGCAAGAGCCAGGAGACCACCTACCCGGACGGCAGCACCCTGAAGCGCAGCATCTTCGCCTTTGCAGGCTTCCGCCGCTATGGCTCGCCCTGAAAAGGGATTTCAATTGTTCCACCACCGTGGTATAATGGAGCCGCCCCACAAGGGGACGGAAACCTAACGTGGTCAAGCGTGAAACCGTTTTTGCGAAATTTCAACTTATCCCCGCAAGGGGACGGAAACGCACCACTCCGGTCGGATGCTCAAAAGTACAGCATTTCAATTTATCCCCGCAAAACCCTCTCAGGCGCTGCGCGCCAGCTCTCCCGAAGGGAGAGCTTTTACAGCTGCCGTTACCCGGCGATAAGCTCCCCCTTCGGGGGAGCTGGCACGGCGTAAGCCGTGACTGAGAGGGTTCTCCCCGTAAGGGGGCGAAAACATTTCCGGCGTGTAAATAATCTGCTCTTTTGTCGTACCATCCCCGTAAGGGGGCGAAAACCCCTTATTGACGGTTTTGAGACAGAGCATCTGATATTGCAACTTATCCCCGTAAGGGGGCGAAAACATAGCGGCCATAATCTGTTCAATATCCATAATAGTACCATCCCCGTAAGGGGGCGAAAGCATAACCAGAACAGATTCATCATCAACAGGTGCAGTACCATCCCCGTAAGGGGGCAAAAAAACTCCGCATCAAAAAAAGATGCGGAGTTTTTCTTTTGCAAACCTTAACTCTTTGTTTTCCGTGGGCTGTCCCTCTATGAACGGAACGATTGCAGCTGCTGTGATATTTTCTCTGCTGCGGCTTTTGCATGGCGACAAGATGTGTTATAATAAAACCAATTCCAAGCATCTCTTACAAAATTGACAAATACGTTTTCCGTTTATTGTGCAATTCTTCCACAACTCGTAAAGGAGATGGTATTTTGAACGTTCTCACCCTGCAGTCCACCTACGGCGGGCTGCTGCACGACACCGGCAAAGCGGTGTACCGTGCCGGTGGGCAGCGCGGCAGCCACAGTGAACAGGGCTACCAGTTTTTGTACGGCGTTTTGCCCGGTGCAGGCTGGGCACCGGCGCTGGACTGTGTGCGCTACCACCACGCCGCTGCGCTGCGCAGTGCAGCAAAGGCTCTGCCAGCCGATTCCCCGGCCTATATCGTTTATCTGGCAGATGATCTTTCTGCCGCCGCAGACCGCCGGGAGGTCGAAGGCGAAAGCAGTTCCTTCCGGCGGGATCTTCCGCTGGACTCGGTGTTCACCCACCTGAACGGTTCCCACCCCGGCTGGATGATGCCTGCGCAGCCGCAGGACGGCAGCCTGAAGCTGCCACGGCAGCAGCAGCCGCTTTCCGCTTCCGTTTATGCAGATGCCGTGCGCAAGCTGAGCGAGTGCCTGCCAGATCTGCAGCCGCAGCCGGAGTGGATCAACTCGCTGCTGGGTCTGCTGGAAACGCAGTTCAGCTGTTTTCCGTCCAGCACCTTTACCGGCGAAAGCCCGGATGTTTCTCTGTTTGACCACGCCAAGACCACCGCAGCCATTGCGGCGTGCATCAGCGAATATGTGCAGGCAAACAACATCACCGACCTGCGCAAGGCGCTTTTTGAGCAGGAGAAGGATTTTTGCCAGAAGGACGTTTTTCTGCTTTACACCGACGATTTTTCCCGCATTCAGAAGTTCCTTTATACCGTCCATACCGAAAGCGCCCTGCGCTCCCTGCGCAGCCGGTCGTTCTTTCTGGAGCTGCTCATGGAGCACTATCTGGACGAGCTTCTGGCCGGGTGCGGCGTGTCCCGCGCCAACCTGATCTACAGCGGCGGCGGGCACTGCTATGTGCTGCTGCCCAACACTGCCGCCGTGGCCGATACCCTGACCCGGTGGAACCGGCAGTTCAACCGCTGGCTGCAGCAGCAGTTCGGCACCCAGCTGTTTCTGGCCAACGCATGGACGCCCTGCTCCGGCAACGACCTGACCAATACCCCGGCTGAAAAAAGCCCCTACAAAGAGCTGTTCCGCCGAGTGAACCGTCTGCTGGAGCAGCACAAGTTCCACCGCTATACCGCAGAGGATCTGCGGCAGCTGAACAGTACCGCCGCTTACCCGGATGGCCGGGAATGCAAGGTGTGCGGCACCAGTGCCAACCTGAAGGATGATCTCTGCCCTTGGTGCAAACTGTTTGCAGATCTTTCTAAGAAGATTCAGAACAAGCGCGTTCTGGTGGTAAGCCGTCAGCCCTCGGCTGCCGATGACTGCACGCTGCCTGCACTGGACGGCGGCAGCGAATATCTGTCCCTGACGGATCAGCCCTCTGCCCGCAAACGGCTGGCTTCCGGCGAGCCCGTCGCGCGTGTATATACCAAAAATGCACCGTTCACCGGCCTTACTTACAGCACCAACCTGTATGTGGGCGATTACGCTGCCAGCAATAGCATGGAAGAACTGGCAGAGCAGTCCGAGGGTGTGCGCCGCATTGCAGTCTGCCGTATGGATGTGGACAACCTCGGGCACGCATTTATCTCCGGTTTCGAGCAGGAAAACGAGAAAGACCCGGTCAAACGGATGCACTATGTTACCCTGTCCCGCACCTCCGCGTTCTCCCGGCAGATGTCGCTGTTTTTCAAGTGCTACATCAACGGCATTCTCGAAGGGCTGCAAGTGAGCATTGTTTATGCCGGCGGCGATGATGTGTTCCTTGTGGGCGCATGGAACGCTGTGCTGGAAGCAGCACAGCGCATCCAGAGCAATTTCACTGCATTTTCCTGCGGAGCACTGACCCTCAGCGCAGGCATCGGCATCTTTGATGACCATTACCCCATCCGGCTTTCCGCCGAGGAAACTGCCGCGCTGGAAGAAGCCGCCAAGCATCTGCCCGGCAAAAATGCAGTGGCACTGTTTACGCCGGAGCGCAAAGCAGTCCGGGATGCAAAGGGCAGTCTGCTGGTGCAGCCGGAGCAGGGACATATCTATGCGTGGGATGTATTCCGCACAAAGGTTCTGACCGAAAAGGTCGGCTGCCTGCAAAGCTTCTTCGACAAGGATAACGCCGAGCATGGAAACGCCATGCTCTACAATCTTCTGGCACTGCTGCGGGAAGCCGAAAACGACCGCATCAACCTTGCACGGTATGCTTACCTGCTGGCGCGGCTTTCCCCCAAAAAGAATGCACCCGATTATAAACTTTACGAGCAATTCTCTCACAGCATGATGGATTGGGCCTTAGATGCCGTACAGCGTCACCAGCTCATCACCGCAATTTATATTTATGTCTATCAGAACAGAAAGGGTGGCGACACAGATGGCAGGATGGAATGATAATGGCCGCAGCTATGGCGGCGGTGGCTATAACAACAGCCGGAGCGGATATAGCAACAGCTACAACGGAAACCGCAGCGGTTCCGGCAGCTATAACAACCGCAGCAGCTATGGGCAGCAGAAAGAGCTGCCGCCGGAGATCACGCCGAAAAAGGTGCCGGAAGATTATGTAGACGAAGCCGAGCGTATTATGCGCAGCCTCATGAGCGGTGGCAAGACCGTGACCACCAGCAAGATCCGCAACCTGTTGAGCCTTGTGACTGATATCTTTAATACGGAAAACATCCGCACCGATGAAAAGCTTCTGCCCGAAAGCATCGTAAAGCTCAACCTGATGCGGGTGCGTGTGGCTTATGAGTGCGGGCGCGATGATACCGTAAAAAACTTTGTGGCGCAGACGAACCTGCTGGAATACCTCAAGGGCATTTCCACCGACCGTGCGGATCTGATCCGCTTTGCACACTACATGGAAGCGCTGGTCGCTTTCCACCGCTACTTTGGCGGCAAGGAGGGGTAATTATATGTATGGAAAAATTCTGATCCGGTGCGATCTGGAAGTGCGCACCGGTATGCACATCGGCGGTTCCTCTGCCTTTTCTGCCATTGGTGCTGTGGACAGCCCGGTGGTGCGTGACCCCTATACCGGTTATCCCATCGTACCCGGCAGCAGTCTGAAAGGCAAACTGCGCACCCTGCTGGCCCGCAGCACCTGTCAGGATATCGAACACATGCCTGCTTTCGACAAGGACGACGAGCGCATTCTGCGCCTGTTCGGTTCCTCGGAGCCGGTGCGCCGTTCCCGCCTGCAGTTTGCGGATGCCTTTTTGTCCAATGCAAAAGAGCTTTCCAACGTAGGTGTGACCGAGGTCAAGACCGAGAACGCAATTTCCCGTGCCAACTCTGTGGCCAATCCTCGCCAAATCGAACGTGTGATCGCCGGTGCAAAGTTCGGTGTCAGCATCGTTTACGATGTAACCGACCCGGCACAGGTCGAGGAAGATCTTTCTCTTCTGGCCAAAGGCATGAAGCTGCTGCAGATGGATTATCTGGGCGGCCATGGTTCCCGCGGCAGCGGCCGTGTCAGCCTGAAAAACTTTGCGCTGGAAGGCTATGGCGCACAGGTGGATCTCAGCCACCTGAAATCCCTCTTTGATGAGGTGGATAGTTATGAACTATTTTCTGTTTAAGCTTCAGTTTGACACAGCTGTTCATTTCGGAGGATCCGACTCTGCGTTGTCACTTTATACCTCCGAAGAAACCCTGCGGGCAGATACCCTGTTTTCTGCCCTCTGCCATGAGGCCCTCGTCCAGCACGGAGAAGAATCCCTGGAACAGCTTTGTGCGCAGGTCCGGCAGGGAAAATTCCTGCTCAGCGATACAATGCCCTGGTATGGCGCAACGTTTTACCTGCCAAAGCCCATTGCCGCGTCAGAATCCACTGAGGAAGTGGAAACCACTCTGCGTAAAAAGGTAAAAAAGCTAGCCTGGATCCCTGTGTTGGAATTTGACCGCTACGCCAGAAGCCTGCATGAAGGTCATTTTACCCCTGACGAGCAACCGGAAAGCTTTGGCACCCACTATGAGCAGACCAAGGCAGCCATTCCCATACAGGGGGATACCATGCCGTATCAGGTTGGACTGTTCCGTTTTGCGCCGGACTGCGGACTGTATTTCATCTGCGGATTTACCGAAGATGGTCAGGATGAAGATCTGGAGTATTTGCTGGATTGGCTGGGCGCTACCGGCATCGGCGGCAAAGTCAGCTCTGGTTATGGAAAGTTCCATGTAGTGCAAAAGCTTTGTCTGAATACACCCTCTGACGCGCAGACCAAGTGGCTGCGCCGTGCACTTTCTGCCAACCGCGCACCCTATCTGCTGCTGACCACCAGCCTGCCGCAGA
>OJNN01000831.1_pt1 | contig 12338 bp, 9 predicted proteins | sample 1597851 | NCBI WGS metagenome assembly OJNN01 (sample SAMN01915222, study PRJEB22387) | human gut metagenome | isolation source: stool | host: Homo sapiens | place: USA | reverse complement strand
GACAAACAAATGGGCTTTTTTACAACATCAGTAACAGGACTTAAAACAGTAGTAACCGCAATCGGAGCAGGTGTCGGCGTGTGGGGAGTTATCAATCTTCTCGAAGGATATGGAAACGATAATCCCGGTGCAAAATCACAGGGCATCAAGCAGCTTATGAGTGGCGGTGGCATCATCATTGTGGCACAGACGGTAATTCCACAGCTTACCACTCTGTTTTCATAATTCATGGGTGGGATCATTGATAAGATTACTGAATTCATAAAGGAACTGTTGCAGGGGTGGGTTCTGACCAACTTTGAAACCATGTTTACCGATGTTAATGACAAGGTAGGCACGATTGCAGGGGAGGTCAGCAAAACTCCCAGCACTTGGAACTCCGGTATTTTTGACATGATAAAAACCCTGTCCGATAACGTGATGATTCCCATAGCGGGCATGATCATCAGTTTTGTACTCGTCTACGAGCTTATTTCCATGGTTATTGACAAGAATAATCTGCATGACTTCAATACGGCAATTTTTATCCGCTTTTTTATGAAAGCGTGTATTGCAGTCATGCTGTTAAGCAAGACTTTTGACATTGTCATGGCTGTCTTTGATGTGGGAAGCCACATAGTCAATTCAGCAGCGGCAACAATCAGCGGGGAAACCAGTATTGATGTTTCAAGCACGTTGCAGACGATGTTCAATGAGCAGTTCTCGGAGATGAGCATAGGCGAGCTGTTAGGACTGGGGATGGAGACCATGATCGTCAGTTTATGTATGAAAATCATGTCAGTCCTTATCACCGTCATTCTTTATGGGCGAATGATTGAAATATACCTTTATGTATCAGTAGCACCTGTTCCCTGTGCAACCGTAACCAACCGGGAATGGGGAACGATAGGAACGAATTATTTTAAGGGGCTTTGTGCCCTTGCATTTCAGGGATTTTTTATGATGGTATGCGTTGCAATCTATGCGGTGCTTGTGGCTGGTGTGGCAGTGTCCGACAACCTGCATACGGCACTCTGGTCGGTGGCAGCATATACCGTTATTTTATGCTTTTCACTCTTTAAGACTGGTTCATTATCGAAATCTATCTGGAATGCGCACTAAGGGAGGAACGATATGGCAATATCCGTGCAGGTGCCAAAGGATTTGTCCGGTATCAAGACAAAAGTGGCACTGAACTTGACAAAGAGACAGATCATTTGTTTCAGCGGTGCGGCAGTAGCCGGTATACCCTTGTATTTTTTAACCAAGGGACTGATCGGAACATCAGCCGCATCACTTCTTATGATGGGAGCAATGCTTCCGTTCTTCTTTTTTGCGATGTATGAGAAAAACGGGTTTCCGGCGGAGAAGATTTTGTATTTTATGCTCCGGCAGAAGATACTCACACCGGGCATAAGACCATACCGGTCAGAGAACTTATACAAGCAGTTGGAAGAAAAAGAAAAATTACGAAGGGAGGTTCGTTATCTTGAAGAAAAAGCAAAAGGCAGAACCGGAAAGCCGCAGAAAAAGCAGTTATAAAGGCAATAGCAGGAACAACAGTAAAAGTGGCGGTCTTACCTTTTCAGAAAAGAAGCGTCTTATACAGTTAAAGCATATTTTATCGGGAAAGAGCATTGAGAAAGAAAAGCCGACTACCGCACAAAGGACGATCACTTTTGAAAAGATGTTCCGTGACGGTATCTGTCAGGTCAGCCACCGTTATTATACAAAGATGGTGGAATTTTTTGATATAAACTATGAGCTTCTGGAAGTGGATGACCAGGCGGACATACTGGCACAGTACAGCAAGCTCATCAATTATTTTGATCCGTCTGTGAAGTTTGAACTGATGCTTTTCAACAGGCAGGTCAACGAGCAGATGCTTACGGAACAGTTTGACATTCCGTGGCAGGAGGATGATTTTAACGATATTCGTGAGGAATATACGGAAATGTTAAAGAAGCAGGCGGCAAAGGGCAACAACGGTATCATCAAATCAAAATATCTGATTTTTGGTGTAGAAAGCAACGGCTACAAGGAAGCCAAGAGCCGCCTTAACAACATTGAAAAAGATGTCATACGGAACTTAAACAACATAGGAACCCTTGCGAGGGGACTGGACGGAAAGGAAAGACTGCGCATCCTGCATGAATATTTTAATCAGGATACCATGGAACCTTTCCGTTTTTCATTTAAGGATTTGGCAGAATCCGGTAAGTCGGTCAAGGACTATATTGCACCGCCGGGATTTGATTTCCGCTATCCGAACCGCTTTAAGTCAGGGAATATGTATGGCTGTGTGTCCTATCTGGATATTATCGCACCGAAGTTTACGGACGAGCTGATCAAGCATCTTCTGGATATTGATGCTAATCTTACGATTTCCATGCATATGCAGACGGAAGATCCGGTAAAGGCAATCAAGAAGTTAAAAGCGGTTATTTCCAATATCCAGAAAATGAAGATTGAGGAACAGAAAAAGGCAGTCCGAAGCGGCTACGATATGGATATTCTTCCAACGGATATTGTGACCTATGAAAAGGATACGCTGGAATTTCTGGATGATTTGAATACGAGCAATCAGAAGATGATCAACATGACATTCCTTATTACCTGTTATGGCAGAACCAAGCGGGAACTGGAGAGCTTAATGCAGAGAGTGTCCAGTATCATTCAGCAGGCAAACTGTGACCTCAGATGTTTACAGTATTTGCAGGAACAGGGACTTGTGGCATCCGCACCGATTGGCTGTAATGAAACGGGGATAGAACGTACTCTTGCCACAAAGAGTACCGCAATCTTAGTACCATTCTGCACGCAGGAATTATTTATGCCTGCTCCGGCAATCTATTACGGGTTAAATGCACTCAGTAACAACATGATCATGGCAGACCGCAAAAGGCTCCGTACACCAAACGGAGTTATCTTAGGAACACCCGGAAGTGGTAAGAGTTTTAGTGCAAAGCGTGAGATTTTAAGTTGTTTTCTTATCACAAAGGACGACATTATTATCTGCGATCCGGAGGGCGAGTATTTTGCACTTGTAGCTGCACTTCATGGACAGGTGGTAAAACTTGCCACCAATTCCAAAGACTATCTGAACCCTATGGATATTCAGTTGAGCCATAAGGGGGATAAGGAAGCATTAAAACTGAAATCGGATTTTATCATAACATTATGTGACCTGATCGCAGGTGGCAAGGACGGTCTGGAGAACGATGAGAAAGGCATCATTGACGAATGTATCCGTCATATTTATGACAAGTATTTTGAAAATCCGGTGCCGGAAAATATGCCGATACTGGAGGATTTATACAATGCACTTTTGAAGCATAAGAATCCAAAGGCAGAACGGATTGCAAATAGCCTTGTGCTGTATGTGCATGGTTCCCAGAATTATTTCAACCACCATACTAATGTGGACAGTGGCAACCGTATCATGTGCTTTGACATCAGAGACTTGGGAAATCAGTTGAAAGAGCTGGGTATGTTAATCGTGCAGGATGCGGTGTGGAACAGAGTGTCACAGAACAGGGAGCGAAAGATTGCAACCCGTTATTACTGTGATGAGTTCCACCTTCTTCTGAAGGAGAAGCAGACCGCTATTTACTCTGTGGAAATCTGGAAGCGTTTCAGAAAATGGGGCGGAATACCGACAGGCTTGACGCAGAACGTGGGTGATTTTTTGCGTTCAGAGGAGATTGAAGGTATCTTGGGTAACAGCGACTTTGTATATCTGTTAAATCAGAATGCCAAAGATCAGGCAATCCTCGCTGATAAGCTGGGATTATCGGATAAGCAGTTATCCTATGTCACCAACTCTGAGCCGGGAAGCGGTCTGATACTGTTTGATAATGTGGTTATTCCATTCGTGGATAAATACCCGACAGACACCAAGACCTACAGAATTATGAATACCAAGCCGGAGGAATCGGTGCAGAAGGAGGACGCAGTGTAAATGGCAGAAAAGAGACAAAAAAAGCAGGCAGTAAAGGCATTTGAAAAAGAGACATTTTCCAAGGATAAGGAAGTGACTGGAGCAAATCATACAGAATACAGGCAGGACAACACCTTTTCTGTGGAAAACCAGTTTAGTGCCAGCGAGAAGCCTGTGAGCAATCTGCCACGGGATGCAAACCATGGCAGTCGTACAGGAAATGCAACTTCTGGTCACAGCGTCCAGAAGTCAGAATTTAGTGCCGGGACAGAATTTCAGCAAGGCACTTCTGGTCACAATGTCCAGAAGTCAGAAGCCGATGCGGAAAAGGCATTCTTAAAGGAAAACAGTTTCATGCAGGAGGAACAGCCGGGGGATTCTGACAGCACGATGGAAAATGAGGTTCATGTCAGGGACACCTACCAACGGTCTGAGGAAAAAGGAAAATATCACAAAGGGCGTGTGCAGAGGGAACACGCACACAGAGAGCGTGCGAAGTCAGAAAATACAAAGCAGTCCGATTATGGAGATTTCCAGACAAAGGATGCCACATTTTCGCAGGGACAGGCGGAAGAATTTACCGACAAAAAAGTACAGAAGGCTTTTGATAAGTCGGAAAAGAGTCGTCAGAAGTTACAGAAAGCAAAGGACAAGATGCCGAAAAAGCGGCAGTATGAGATGAAACGTGTCTTTGATGAACAGACCGGAAAAGCAAAGTATGTGGTGGTTCCGGTGGAAGTGGAGAAGCCATTCAAGCCTGACGGACTTGGAAAAGCTGCGGTTCACAAACTCCAGACCGAAAATATGTATTTTGTGCATCGAAAGATTGCAGAGACAGAAAAGGATAATTCTGCTGTGGAGGGTGCACATAAGACAGAACAGCGTGCAGAAGATGTTTACCATTACATGAAATATCACCGCAAGAGCAAGGCACAGAGAAAGCGTGACCGATTAGAGCGATTGCAGAAAAAACAGGTCACAGCGGATATGAAGCTGGAGTATGAGAAATTCATCAGTGAAAATCCACATCTAAAGGGCAACAGTCCAAAGAAGCAGTTGCAAAGGCAGCTACAGAAACAGCGTATCAAGCGTGAGTATGCCAAGGCAAGGCGGGCAGGAGCAGAAGCCAAGACTGCAAAGGAAACATTTACAAAGACAGCCAATGCTGCAACCGGCATTGCAAAGAAGTTACAGGAGATTGCCACAAAAAATAAAACACTGATTATCACAGTGGGTATTTTTGCTCTTCTGCTTATTATGATCATGTCGGCATTATCAAGCTGCGGTTCCATGTTTACCGGAACTGTGACAACAACGATGGCAAGCACATATCTTAGCCTTCCGGCAGAGATTGATGCAGCAGATTTATCTTTTACAGAAAAGGAAATGGAGCTGCAAAACAAGATTGACCGGATTGAAACTGATTATCCGGGATATGATGAATACGATTATAACCTTGGTGCAATCGGGCATGATCCATATACACTGATCAGTTATCTTTCCGCAGTCCATACGGAATTTACTGCCGAGGGGATGGAGAGTGAGATTCAGGAATTATTTGATGCCATGTATTCCCTTACTACTGAGGAAGTGGAGGAGACACGGACAAGGACAGTCACAAAGACCGGAACCAGAACAGTAACAAATCCGGACGGGACTACCCATACCGAGGAATATGAGTACGAGGAGGAAGAAGAATATACCGTAACAATTCTTCGTGTCACACTTACGGTCACACCGCTTGAGAGCATTGTAGCCGGACGCATGGACAGTGAGCAGACGGAAATTTTTGGAGCCTATACGGAGACAAAAGGCGGCTTACAGGTCTTTGCTTCTCCGGTTGATTATTACTGGTATTACTATATCAGCAGTTATTACGGATACCGGAAAAATCCAAACACCGGAGCTGAGGAGCTTCACAGGGGTGTGGACATAGCAGTACCGACAGGAACGCTCGTGTATGCAGCCCATGACGGAACGGTTACGGAAGCGGCTTACGATTCATACTATGGGAATTATGTGGTGATTACGGACAGCAAGGGATATAGCACAAAATATGCCCACATGGACAGCTTAAATGTATCCGCAGGGCAGAGTATAAAAAAGGGTGACAATATAGGCAAAAGCGGAAATACAGGAAGCAGTACCGGAAGCCACCTTCATATTGAATGTCTGTATAACGGGGTGTATTATAACCCGTTATTTTATTTTGAAGCAGGAGAACAGACCATTTATGGGGAAACAACGGGCGGCACCGGAGGAGGAACCGGCAATGTGATACCACCGGAGTCCTATGACGATGCAACGGTGCAGACGCTTATGCGGGAAGCAAACAGATATCTGGGAATGCCATACACCTTTGGAGGAACAGCTCCGGCAAGTTTTGATTGTTCAGGCTTTGTATGTTGGGTATTTACAAACAGCGGCGTACATAACCTGCCAAGAACCACCGCACAGGGCATTTATGACCAGTGTACTCCGGTATCAGCGGCAGACGCAAAGGCAGGGGATATTATCTTTTTTACCGGAACTTATAATGCGGGACGTCCGGTTACACACGTTGGTATCTACTGTGGAAACGGTACGATGGTGCATTGCGGTGATCCAATTCAGTACACATCAATCAATACTTCTTACTGGCAGAGCCATTTCTATGGTTTTGGAAGATTGAATTAGCGAAGGGAGGAATTATTTTTGTCAGTAGAACGAATCAATTCACAGCTTAAAAAGGTCAGAGAGCAGATAGCACAGCTACAGGCAAAGGAAAAAGACCTTGCAGAACAGAAACAGATGGCGGAGGATGCCGAAGCCATGAAGATCATACGAAAATATAAAATCTCATCCGAGCGATTGCAGATGCTTAATAAGCTCAGTGAGGATGAAGTCAGAAATTTATTACAGAAACGGGAACAGGAAAAGGAGGATTCGACCAATGAAAATGAAGAAGTTATCCGTTAAGGCACTAATGTCCCTGATACTGTCGGCAATACTTTTTTGTATGCCGGTCGGGGCATTTTTTGCAAACAGGGCAAATACTGTGGAGGTTCATGCAGAGGATACCGCAGAGCAGAAAACAGAAAGTGCGGCAGAGGAAAGCAGTGCAGAAAGCACAGCGTCCGGTAATGATAACAAGGACAGTTCCGGTAGTGGAGAAAATCACACAGAGCAGTCCACAGAGAATGCAACGGAAAATTCCACAGAAGGCACAACTGAGGAGACACAGCCTGCCGCAAAATGCACCTGCAAGGAAAAATGCAGTCAGTATGCGGTGGATGAGGATTGTGAGGTGTGTGCAAAGGATTACAAGGAATGTGCTTATATCAATCCGAGCGTAAAAATTACAATCAATACACCTTCTGGGTGGCATAACGATACCACGAAAGTAACAGTCAAGGTGGAAGATACGATAGTTTCCGGTAATTTTACCATTCAGACAGTAAAGGCAAAAGTCGGACAGAATGGAAGCTGGACGGACATTACCGAGGATATGCACATAGAGATTTCCGAGAACAGCACCATTTATGTGCAGGTCACAGACCAGAAGGGCAAGACCTACGAGAAAAACCGCTACATCAAGTGCTTTGATTTTACAAAGCCTACCTTAAATGCGGCAGTCAGCGACGGTCTTTTGAGCATTCAGGCACATGATACGGATTCCGGTATCAAGGCAATCTATGTCAATGGCTATGAGTTTACAGAGCATACGAATGGAGCCTTGAATATCCGTCTGCAACAGTTCGATGCAGGGTATCAGTATTTCACGATTTCTGCCATGGATAATGCAGGAAATACCTCCGAAATCTATAAAACAGCCAATCCGTATTACACCGATCCGGAGAATAAGGACAGCAATGAAAAAGATCCGGCACAGCAGCTCCCGGTGGATGCGTCGGCAACCAAACCTAGCTCTGCAACCGCACAGGTCACAGAACATACAAAAACGGATGTGAATGGAAATACAGTTTTCCAGACAGGCAGTGGAACAACTTCAAGCAGTTCCGCAACAGCAAAGCAATCTCCAAGTACGGGAGATACTTCTAAGGATGCAGACCAGAGCAGTGACAGCCAGACCACAGAAAAAGGCAAGGAATTTTACACAATCCAGACTGCATCAGAAAAGGTATTTTATCTTGTGATTGATCGTGATGGGGAAGATGAAAAGGTGTATTTCCTTACAGAAGTCAGTGAAAACGACCTGCTGAATACCACAACGGATAACAGCGAGACACTTCCGAAAAATTCAGCGGCATTGGAATCTGCAATCCCTACCAAAGACAGCGCATTATCCAACAATAATGCTGATACCACAGGAGATAAAACACAGGGAGCAGAAAGTGTTGAGGACAGCACCGAAGATAGCACGGAAGATACAAGTGAGCCGAAAGAGGATACCGCAAAAGCAGATGGTTCCGGCTTTACATATATTTTAATGGGCATCGCTGCGGTAGCTGTGATCGGAGTGGTATATGTTGTGAAATCCAAGAAGAAAAAGGAAAACTTCATTGATGAGGATGAAGATGAGGACGAGCTTGACGAGGACTACGATTATGATGACGAGGAAGAAACCGAGCAGGATTCCGACGAAGCATTCATAAATGGTGGTGATGATACAGAATCAGTAGACACAGACGAGAATGACAATGAAGATAACAACAACGAGAATGATGAAGAAAATGGGGAGGAATAGAGATGGAGCTTGTAATTGCAGAGAAGCCGAGTGTGGCACAGAGCATTGCGGCAGTTCTTGGTGCCACACAGCGTAAAGACGGATATTTGGAAGGCAATGAGTATCTAGTATCATGGTGTGTGGGACATCTGGTAGAACTGGCACAGCCGGAAAGCTATGAGGAAGCATGGAAGAAATGGAGCTATGAGAGCCTTCCGATCATTCCGCAGGAATGGCAGCATGAAGTGAAAAGTGATACAAAAGCACAGTATCAGATTTTGAAAAAGCTCATGCATGATGACAGGGTGGATGCAGTCGTGTGTGCTACCGATGCCGGAAGGGAGGGAGAGTTGATCTTCCGCCTGACCTACAACATGGCAGGGTGCAGAAAACCGATGAAGCGGTTATGGATTTCTTCCATGGAGGAAAGTGCTATCCGTGACGGCTTCCATAATCTTCGCCCAGGCAGCGACTATGATAACTTGTATCATTCAGCATTATGCAGGCAGGAAGCAGACTGGCTTGTGGGTATCAATGGGACAAGACTTTTTACGGTATTATATGGCGGTAAGGCATTGAAGGTTGGCAGAGTGCAGACACCGACACTTGCCATGCTGGTGGATCGTGAAAGCAAAATCATGAATTTCAAGAAAGAAGCCTATTATATGGCTCACATCATGGGAAATGGTCTGGATGCGGTATCAGAGCATATCAGTGATAAAACGGAAGCAGAGAGGATTGCAGGAGCCTGTGAAAACGGACAGGCTCTTGTCACTTCCGTGGTAAAGGAAGAAAAGTGGGTAGCACCGCCGAAGCTCTATGACCTTACAACACTCCAGAGGGATGCAAACCGTCTGTTTGGTTTTACTGCCAAGCAGACATTGGAATATACGCAGAGCCTTTATGAGAAAAAGTTAGTGACTTATCCAAGAACAGACAGCCAGTATCTTTCCGATGACATGGAAGGTACTGCAAAAAATGTGATCGAAGCGATTTTCAATTCTCTGTTATTTGAGCAGAATATCATGTTCAATCCAGATATTAAAAGAATTTTGAACAGCAAGAAAGTGACGGACCACCACGCAATCATTCCTACCATGGAGATCATCAAGCAGGACTTAAAGGCAATCCCGGAGAGCGAAATGAAGATACTTTCCCTTTGTGCAAACCGTCTGCTGTGTGCGACCGGGGAGAAGCACATTTATAATTCCACAAAGGCAGTGATTACCTGCAACAATACTGTATTTAAGGTATCTGGCAAGGAAGTGTGGAAAAATGGATGGAAGGAATTTGAAGATTTCTTCAAAAATTCCTATAAAACCGCAGAGGATAAATCGGATGCAGAGGAAGAAAAGAAACTGCCGGAGCTTCATGAGGGCATGATGATTGCAGTGGAGCAGACAAAGGTTTCCGAGCATTTCACACAGCCGCCAAAACATTACACTGAAGCTATATGCTGTGAAAGGGGGATAAGAAATCGCCCATAGAAAGGAGAGTTTTTCAATGAAAGCAAAGAAAACGGACAACGGCAAGATAACCGCACTATACGAGCGTCTTTCCCGCGACGACGACCTCACAGGCGACAGCAACAGCATAATCAATCAAAAGAAACTGCTTGAAGATTATGCAAGGGAACATGGCTTTACGAATTGCGTCCACTTTACCGATGACGGCTGGTCTGGGGCAAACTTCGAGCGTCCGAACTGGAAACGCATGATTGCGGGAATTGAAAGCGGCGAAATCGGCTATGTACTGGTAAAGGATTTAAGTCGTGTCGGCAGAGATTATCTGCAAGTGGGATTTTACACAGAAGTCATGTTCAAGGAGCGGGGCGTCCGTTTTATTGCCATAGCAAACGGAGTTGACAGCGACAAGCGCGAAAGCAGCGAGTTTGCCCCGTTTTTGAATATTATGAACGAATGGTATGTGCGTGATAGCAGCCGAAAAATAACAAGCGTTCTCCACGCAAGAGGAATGTCCGGCAAGCATACAAACAGCCATTGTATTTATGGCTATAAGAAAGACCCTAATGACAAAGACCACTGGATTATCGACGAGGAAGCCGCCGAGGTAGTACGCCGGATTTACCGCATGGCGTTGGAGAGCAAAGGCCCGTATGAAATTGCCCGTATCCTTGCTTTGGAAAAGGTTGAAAGACCGTCCTATTATCTTGCACAGCGCGGCGTGGGGAAACATCAGTCTAATTTTAACCCCGCTGAACGGTACACATGGCGTGGCGGCACAGTTGCCGATATTCTATCCAAGCCGGAGTATATGGGGCATACAGTAAACTTCCGCACCTATAAAGAAAGCTACAAAGACAAACGTTCCAGAATGACACCCAAAGAGGATTTAGTCATTTTTGAAAATACGCAGGAAGCAATTATTGACAAGGAAACATGGGAGCGCGTTCAGACTTTGCGAAAGACAATCCGTAGGACAGATACCATAGGCACAGCAAATCCCTTAACAGGCTTGATGTTCTGTGCTGATTGCGGGGCGAAGATGTATAACCACAGGGGCAAGGCTGGCAATGCGCGGGATTGGGCAGGGCGACCAACTGGAAAGAAACGTCCAGACCGCGACGAATACAACTGTTCCCGTTATGATTTAGGCAATCAACACTTTGATGATTATTGCACCACACACCTTATCCGTACTGCCGTTGTTAATGAATTACTGCTTGAAGCGATAAAGGAAGTTTGCGACTATGCACAGAACAACGAAGCCGAGTTTATGGCGCAAGTCTGTTCCGCTTCCGAGGACAGACAGGCAAAAGCGGCTAAAGCTATCCGACAGAGGAAACAGCGCAGCGAAAAGCGCACCGACGAATTGAGCCGCTTAATTCGCAAGCTCTATGAGGACAATGTAAATGGGCGGCTTTCAGACAAGCTCTTTGAACAAATGTTGCATGATTTTGAAGCCGAGTTAGAGGGCTTGACCGATAGTATCACACAAGACCAGCAGGAGCTTGACCGCATAAGCAGGGAAACCGTCAATGCCGAGAAGTTTCTTGCCCTTGTCAAAAAATATACGGATTTTTCCGAACTCACCCCCGCAATGATAAATGAGTTTGTTGAAAAAATCCTTGTTCATCAAGCCGAGGGCAAAGGCGCAAGCCGTACACAGGAAGTCGAGATTTTCTTTAACTTTATCGGCAAGGTAGAAATCCCGCGCAAAGAAATTGAACTAACAGAGGAAGAAAAGGCAGCATTAGCGGAACAGGAACGACGCAGGGCGAAGAAAGCCGAGTATAACCGCCGCTATATGGAGAAGAAGCGCAGACAATGGAAAGAGCAACAGGAACGGGAGAAAGAACAGCAGGAAGCTCTTGAATTACCCGCTGCTTCCACCGAGAAAGGAGAACGCATAGCATGAGAATACTCATTGACAATGGCAACACCCCCGCCGCCCCGCGCCCGTATATCGGGCATTACGGGCGGTTGCGGAAAGCCTACCTTGAACAGTACCGCCCCGACCTCTACACCGCCCTTGTCGCAAATGAGAAGCTGCATGAGCATTGCGCCGAGATTGACGAAGCCGCCCGGAGCCGGATTGACCTTATCATGCCGCAGCTTGCAAGGAGCGCGGGAGCTACCGAAGCACTCAAAGCTACCGACCCCATGAAATGGGTGGGACTGATGAACGCTTGCAGGGCGCAAGCGGAGGAAATCGCCAAGTTTGAGCTAATCTATGTTTGACGGTCAAGAGCCGGAAAAAACAGAAATCTTGCGATAACAGCCGCCCCGACGA
>OJNN01000821.1_pt1 | contig 12411 bp, 8 predicted proteins | sample 1597851 | NCBI WGS metagenome assembly OJNN01 (sample SAMN01915222, study PRJEB22387) | human gut metagenome | isolation source: stool | host: Homo sapiens | place: USA | reverse complement strand
ACAGTCATTATAAGTTCAAAATTACATTCATTTTTTGCAGTGTAATTTTAAGCTCATAAATCATCTGATTCCACAGCAAAAAGCCAGTAATATTCTCAATGTTTCCCGCTTGCAGCACATATGCTTCCAGCATATATGCTGGAAGCATATATAAAATTGATTCAGTACTTCCTGAGCCAAAAAAACTGCCGTCCGGAAATTGCTTGCCGGACGGCAGTTAAATGTGTCTGGTATTATCAGGAAAAATCCGTAAAATTATCCTTACTTTTTCTTCTTAACTGCCACAACAACGATTGCTGCAACAACAACTACTGCTGCAACGATAGCAATAATAACGCCTACTGATACACCGCCATTGGATGCCTCAGCATTTGCATTAGCTGCTGTAGTTTCAGGAGCTTCACTCTTAGTCTCTGTGGACTGTGAAGTTGCTTCTGTTGCTGCTGTGTCACCACTTGCTGCCGCATCAGGGTTATCGTAAGCTAAACCTGATACTGTGAATGTAACCTCAATGTCCATACCTGCTGATAATGTGTATGCGAACTCATTATCTGCCTTAAAGCCGTCATTATATGTATTGATAAGAAGAGCCTTGATGTAATCCTTGGTATCAGGATCCTGGAAGGCGGTATCGAAATCATATACACTCTTGCCACCCATCTTAACCTTGATATCTGTAAGCTCTACGCCCTTATCAAGAGGAATATCTGTTGAAAGGAATAAGAGGTTAAGTGTCTCTGCATCATCTGCAAAATCAACACCTGTGAGAGATACTGTGTATGTACCGTTTCCCTTGATAACGGCATCACTGATTGTACCTGTTCTTACAACTTCATCATTGCCGTTCCAGCCTGTAATCTGGTCAAACTCAGGAGTTCCAAGACCATAGCTGTCATTCCATGCGTTACGGAATGAGTAAGCTGCTGTCTGGACACCGATGTATACGTTGAACTCGCCGTTAGCGTCGAATTCACCATTGCCCGCTGCTGCCTCGCCTGCCTCAGCATTCTTGCCAAAATCAGAAACTGTAAATGTAACCTCTACAGACTGAACACCTGCAAGGTCATCCGTTGACAAAAGTCGTGCTGTCGCATCTGCAAGATTGCCGTCTGCGATACGCTGGTCAAGGTGATTGTCATCACCTGCTGTTGCTGTCGCATCAGGGTCATTGTATTCATTGTAGATGTTAACTCTCGTATCTACACCGGCACCATCTGCAGAGCATGTGTAGCTTGGTCCCTGAAGTGCAATCTCCTCACCGTTAATCTTGATGCTATCGATTGTGAGCACACATGCCGTACCCATAAGTGCCTCACCGTTTGGAACCTGAAGTGCATTATAAGCTCCGAGATCCTGTGCCTCTGCGGCTGTCATGGATACTGTGTAGGTTCCGTCACCTGTGATTGTGGCATCCACATACTCTGCCTCATATTCGCCCCAGCTCTCGTTGTTGATGGTAAGATGTGCCACCGCCTCTGTAGCTCCATCCGTTTTTTCTGCCTGCTTGGCAGCACCGCCTGCTGTACCGAAGCCTGATACCGTGAAATTAACTACCATAGATGTAACACCTGCAATCTGCTCCGATGTGAGGATGCGTGCTGTTGCATCTGCAACATTTCCCTCTGCTACACGGCAGTCAGCGTGCTTGTCATCACCTGCTGTTGCTGTCGCATCAGGGTCATTGTATTCATTGTAGATGTTAACTCTCGTATTGACACCTTCGCCGTCTGCCGAACATGTGTAGCTTGAACCCTGAAGTTCTGCATTCTCACCGTTGATTTCGATTGAATCAACCGTAAGAACAGCACCTGTTCCGAGAATGCTCTCACCATTTACAACCTCAAGTGCGTTAAAAGCTCCAAGGTCAACAGCTTCTGCGGCTGTCATGGACACTGTGTAGGAGCCGTCTCCCGTAATCTCCGCATTGCCCCACTCCGCATCAAAGTCAGCCCAGTCCGCTGTGTTAAGGTTCAGATATGCTGTACCGTCAGGAAGTGACGATGTGTCCTGACCTGCAAGTACCGGAACCGCATTGGAAAGGACAAGTGTTCCGGCAAGAATGCTTGCCAATACTTTTTTGAACTTTCTCATAGATAAAACCTCCTTAAAATATTTGCTAAAGGGTATGCGTAACCCACCCTCAGCGTTTAACCTTATTCTATTCCAAGGATAAAAATAAAAAAACATTGTATTTTTTACATTTTTTACACTCTAATTTTTACTTTTATTAGGCAAAATGACAGTAACCATCGTTCCCTCTCCCTCCACGCTGTCAATATTCACTCCATACCCATTGCCATAGCACAGCTTGATTCTCTGGTCAATATTTGACATGCCTATACTTGAATGTTTGGATATGCTGTCCTCCTTAAGACTGTTTCTGACTTCTTCAAGCTGTTTTTTTGTCATTCCGTTGCCGTTGTCCGACACTTCTATAATAAGACAGCCGTCGCCTGAATCCGTATTGCCCTGTGCTGCCGTCCCTTCCGTTCCGTTTATTTTTTCATATATGTGTATCCTTATATATCCCATCCCATCGACACCCTCGAGTCCATGAACAACTGCGTTCTCAACAATAGGCTGTAAAAGCAGCGGCAGAAGCATATACTCCTGTGTGTCAATCCCATCATCCACAGCGAGAGTATAATTGACCCTGTCATCAAATCTTATCTTCTGGATTTTAATGTATGTATCTATATGTTCAAGCTCATTTGCAAGCGTTGTATATGTGGTTCCTATATTGACAAGCACATACCGTAAAAGCTTTCCAAGAAGCTTTATCCCGGTTGCAACCTCCCTGTCCCCTGCCGTAAACGCCTTCATTCTGAGCGTCTCAAGGGTATTATACAGAAAATGCGGATTTATCTGGCTGGCAAGCATCTTAAATTCCATCTCCTGCTGTTCATTCTGCAGCTGCTTCTCATTTAACATCGCCTCATACATGGCGACCTTCTGCTGCTCTATGGTGTCAACCATCACAAGCAGATCCCCATAGGCCTGCTGTAATTCATAGCTTCCGGAAAAGCTTTTGAGAATATTGTAATCCTCATTGCTCGCCTTGTGCATCTCGTCTCTGAGCGTATTAACCTGGCTTACGAAATTATGCGAGAACTGTATCATGAACACCGCCGGAACCACAAGCGCCACAACAACTATCAGCAAGGATATATACAGGGTCTTCATAATACTCCATATTGCCTTTTTGTCAATTGTTGTCACGTACAGATTCGTGTCCGACACCTTTAAGGACTGTGAACCTATCTCAACAAGACTGTCCACACCTTCAAAATCATCCATAAATTTTTCGGAATAGTATTTTTCCGTCCGATTCACCTCAAAAGGCAGCTTTTTTCCATAGTAGCTTCTCTTGTTACTATAAAATATTTCGCTGTCAGCAAAGGTTATCAGGGTTATATATTCACTGTCTCCAAGCCTGCTTTCAAGATAATTCTCACTCACCTTTATCACCATGATTGCCTCGCAGCTGCTTCCAAGGACTGTTATCTTTCTTACAAGCGAATAGCTGTACTCGACATTCTTATAGCTGTTCGGTTCCACTATAAGCTGATAAAACGGGCTGTACTGTGAAACAGCCTTCTGATACCAGTCCTTAGCCTTTATCTCATCCGTTACTGTCTTAAAATATTTAAAGTCCGACGCATACGGTGTTGTGGTATATATCGTTATGCTGCCTATCTGGCTATAATTCTGCACAAATGAATCTATAAGCGTATATGCCCTCGCGGCATCCCGGAATTCCATCTCACTTCCATATTTGCCGCCAAGCACTTCTATCGTCCTGTTGTCATAGGCAATACTGTCGGATATGTTGTATATCTGGTCGCTGACCTCCTTCATTATCTTTTTAGATGAGTTATTGCTGCCATGTAAAAGATCCCTGTGATGATTTAACAGCATATTATATGTATTAAGTATAAGGAAAACGCCAAGTGCAAGCACCGGTATCACCACCGCACACACATACACGATATTAAACTGTTTTCCTATCTTCATTTTGTTAAAAGAAATCATGTCAAACCTCGTCCTGTATTTTGATTATTCTAATATATCACATTCCCTCTGCAGTCCACAATATACAAAAAATGATGTAAACAGCTAAAAAAAATATGGTAGTTATTTTTTCATGCCTACTATATAATCATTCTATAGGATTTTTCCTAACAGTTAATTACGCAACTATATAATTTTAGTTAAGGATCAGGAGGTATAAAATGAAATTCTCTAATGGTTGCTGGCTTGAGAAGGAAGGCTGTTCCTGCTTCTCACCTCAGGAAGTATATTTCACCAGGATTGAAAAGAACAAGGTCACGCTGTGTGCACCTACAATAAGAATAATCACAAGAGGCGATACCCTCGGAAGCATCAACCTTACGGTTGTAATCACCTCACCTGCTAAGGGTGTCATAAGAGTACAGACCTGTCATCATGCAGGAATGTCGGCAAAGAGCCCTGCATTTGAGCTGAATACAAGCGAAGACAACATGAGCGTGACCGAGACGGATGAGCTCATCACAATAGCAAGCGGTGATCTGTCCCTTGAGATTACCAAGCTTCCTTGGAGCATGACATATAAGCACAAGGGGAGAGTTCTCTCCAAGAGCGGAAGAAAAGACCTCGCACTGATGAAAACCGACTGGAAGGGTTACGCTTATGACAAGGGTGACTACACTGACACATACATCAGACAGCAGCTTTCAATGGGCGTAGGTGAGCTTTTATACGGCTTTGGCGAACGCTTCACTCCTTTTGTGAAGAACGGACAGTCAATAGATATATTCAACCAGGACGGCGGTACAAGCACTGAGCAGTCCTACAAAAATATTCCTTTCTATGTATCAAACAAGGGCTATGGCGTGTTCGTAAATCACCCTGAGAAGGTGTCCTTTGAAGTCGGAACTGAAATGGTCACAAAGGCAGAGTTTTCTGTTGAGGGAAGCTATCTCGACTACTTCTTCATCGACGGACCATCCATGAAGGATGTACTTGTAAAGTACACAGACCTCACCGGCAAGCCTTCACTTCCGGCACCTTGGACCTTCGGGCTGTGGCTTTCTACATCGTTTACAACCAACTACGACGAAAAGACCGTCATGAGCTTCATCGACGGTATGCTTGACCGCGGTATTCCTCTCAGGGTATTCCACTTCGACTGCTTCTGGATGAAGGAATTCCACTGGTCTGATTTTGTATGGGATGAGCGCGTGTTCCCTGACCCTGAGGGCATGTTAAAAAGAATAAAGGCTAAGGGACTCAACATCTGTGTATGGATTAACTCCTATATCGGACAGGAATCCGTGCTCTTTGCTGAAGGTGCTGAGAAGGGCTATTTTGTAAAGAGAACCAACGGCGATGTATGGCAGTGGGATATGTGGCAGCCTGGAATGGCACTTGTTGATTTCACCAATCCAGAGGCGTGCAGGTGGTTCCAGAGTAAGCTCGAGGTACTTCTTGACATGGGTGTCGACTGCTTCAAGACCGATTTCGGTGAGAGAATCCCTACCGAGGATGTCGTATACTTCGACGGCTCAGACCCTAAGAAGATGCATAACTACTATACATATCTCTACAACAAGTGCGTATATGAGCTTCTTGAGAAAAAGCGCGGCAAGGGTGAAGCCGTACTGTTCGCCCGCTCCGCTACAGCAGGCGGTCAGAAGTTCCCTGTTCATTGGGGCGGTGACTGCTGGTCCGACTACGAGTCCATGGAGGAGAGCCTTCGCGGCGGTCTTTCACTGTGCATGTCCGGCTTCGGCTTCTGGAGCCATGATATAGGCGGTTTTGAGAGCACCTCCACACCTGACGTATACAAAAGATGGGCAGCCTTCGGTCTGTTAAGCTCCCACTCACGTCTGCACGGAAGCTCCTCCTACCGCGTACCTTGGGCATACGATGAGGAGGCTGTCGATGTAGTCCGCACCTTCACATTGTTGAAGGCTTCACTTATGCCTTACCTCTACCGCAACGCAATCTATGCTTCACAGACCGGTATTCCTATGATGAGAAGCATGGTGCTTGAATTTACGGCTGACCGCAACTGTTCATATCTCGACAAGCAGTATATGATGGGTGACAGTCTCCTCGTTGCACCGGTTTTCAACGATGAGAGCATTGCAGAGTACTACCTGCCTGCCGGCACATGGACTAACTACTTCACCGGAAAGAAATACACCGGAGGCTGCTGGTATTCAGATAAATGCGGCTACCTTGAGATTCCTCTTTTCGTCAAGGAGAACTCTATCGTTGCAGTCAATACTGCCGCTGATCGTCCTGACTATGACTATGCTGACAATGTAACCTTCCGCATATATGAGCCATCGGACTGCACAACAACAGTCTATGACATGAAAGCAAACGCCGACACCACAATAAGTGTCCGGAAGTCCGGCAACGAACTCACAATAACCATCACCGGAACAAAGAAGTGCAATGTCGAATTAGTCAACCTGGCAACAGAGACCGACCTCACAGGACTTACCGCCGGAACATATACTGTTACGGTTAAATAATTACAGTTATACAGTTAAATAAATAGATTCATTTTAGCAGGCGATATCTTCCGGTATCTGCCCAGCAAATGAAATAATGTGCTCAAGGGCAGAGAAAACGTCCGTATATCGTGACGTTCTCTGCCCTTACTTGTTGAAAAAATAGTTTTAGGCAGAGAAAAATAATATTTTTTCTATAAAACAGCCATTTTTCTCAGTCCAAAGTATAAATTATCAGATGTTTGGGCAGACACAATAACCCGGTCAAATAAAAAATTCTGCCCTTGGGGCAGGAATTTCCTGTCAAGGGCAGAAATTACACTCCGGCTATTCATTCAAGCTTTCCAGCATATTTTCTATATATTCCTCCACCTCCTCAAGCGTTGTGGCATTGGATATGCTCTTATAGACATCCCTGTCAAACACAAGCCCTGCATTTGTCTCAAGAAATACATACCGCTCACCATCCGCAAAGCCGTAGTCTGCCAGCTCCCTCTTGTCTAACTCTGCTCCGTTTTCCATCCACCGAGAGCTCTTATCATCATACTCAATAGGCATGAATATTCCTGTCATACCCGCTTTCATGTCTGTGATGATATCGCTTCCTGTCACCCTGACGATTGGCGTTATGGCACACGGAAGCAGCACCTAAACCGTCTCAACATGTTTTGACATCCGAACCCTAAGTTATAAAAAATAGGAGAAGATTCTCATAAATCTTCTCCTGTCAGATTCCCACAGCCTATTTTCTGCTCCACACATAGCAGAACGCCTGTGTTCTGGCTGCGAACTTGTATTTCTTTAAAAGCTCCCTGACCTCAGCCTTGGTGTACCATCCCGGCGTAATCTCCTCAAAGGTGGAGGTGCTCTCCTTGAACTCTCCTCTTGCCTTTCCTACTATGCACACATTAGTCTCATTTGAAAAGCCCACCGCACTGTAGCTTGTCCCAATCATATCGTCAACTCTGTAAAGCTCCAGTCCTGTCTCCTCAAGCAGCTCCCTGCATGCGCTCTGCTGCGGCTCCTCACCCGGGTCGATAAGTCCGGCAGGGAAATTGTATACCCAGTCACCGACAGCCATGCGGAATTCCTTGTTGAGCACAATCCTCTCGTCAGCCTCATCTGTGGCGATAATAACCACCGCATCAGCCACCTTGCCGTGCAGCTTGTCATAATCAGTTATATCGTCACTACGGCTTATCATCTCATATATCTTCTGCTTGCCGTCAACCGTCTCATATTCCACATCATAGCGTGTTATAAATCTGCCTTCCTCGCGCTTTGTTATACCTTTAAATTCCATTTTTATACCCCTGCATACTGCAAGCATTGCTTGCAGTACTGCCACCAATAAGTAGTTTGAAAGTTTTTCTTTCAAACTTATGCTCCTGTATACTGCAAGGCAGTACTGCCAACAATAAATAGTTTGAAATTTTTATTTTCAAACTTAGCCTCTATTATCATATTTGATTCTGAAATTACAAAACACAGCTGTAAAGTTAATCAATCGTATAAATTCCAGATTTTCGCAATTATAAAATTATATATTTTGTATCTATAAATTGCATTAGGGTAATTTATAAATTAATCATCACCGTCTGTCTTATATCCTCAACGCTCATTCCAAGACTTATGATATATTCGCCATGTTCGTATGTAAAAGCAGACTTGCTCTCGTCATAGTATGAGAAAGCCTTCTTGTCAAGCTCAAAGCGCACATGCTTTTTCTCACCCGGAGCAAGCTTTACCTTTTCAAAGCCCTTAAGCTCCATAACAGGTCTTTCAACACTTCCCTTCGGAGGTGTGACATATAGCTGGACAGTCTCCATTCCTGTCATCTTTCCTGTGTTGGCAAGCTCAGCACTTACTACGATTCTGTCATTTTTGTCCCACTTGTCCTTGTGGCTGTCATGCACAGCCTTCTCACCCTCCACCTTTACATGCTTAAGTGAGAAATCCGTATACGAAAGACCATGTCCAAAGCAGAAATTCGTATCAACCTTGTTGCTCACATAGTAACGGTAGCCGACAAAGACGCCATCCTTATACTCAAGTCTGTCCTCCTTGCCAAACTCACCAAGCCTGACAGAATATATGTCCTCAGTGTGCTTAGGGAATGTCTCCGGAAGCTTTCCCGAAGGATTAACCTTGCCCGTAAGCACATCGGCAACCGCCATCGCACCCTCAAGTCCGGAATAATAATACCATACAACCGCCTTCGCCTTTTCAAGCCATGGCATTTCAACAGGTGCACCGCCCATAATTACCACTATCGTATCAGGGTTGGCATCAAGGACAGCCTCTATGAGCTCATCCTGATGATACGGAAGCTTCAGGGTGCTTTTATCACGGCCCTCAATATCATAATCATGGTTAAGCCCGGCAAAGATAATCGTCTGCCTGTTCTCCCTTGCGAGCTTTACAGCTCTTTGTCTATACTCATCTATCCGTGCCATAAGCGTCTCATCTGCGCTTTCTTCCTTACGGCTGCCCGCATTTTCAAGAGAAGTCTCCTGCCAGCTCTCATCCTGTGCGTCATCCTTGTCCGGCAGTACATAACCCGGCTCATACACAAAGCGCGTGTCACCACCGCCCGCATTCATAAGCGCCCTCAAAGGTGTGACCTCATAGATAGCCTTAATCTCAGCACTGCCTCCGCCATTAGAATGGATTGCAGTCGCATTACGGCCAATCACTGCGACCTGTGAATCAAGTTTTAACGGAAGAAGCGTCTTATCATTCTTGAGAAGAATAACCGATTCCTCTGCTGTCTTTCTCGCAGCCTTTATATGTTCAAAGCTATGGAAACAGCCCTTCTTCCTCTCCCCTGTGCCCGGAAGCATCTTAAGCCTGTACATAAGCCTTAACAGATTTGCAACCTTCTTATCAATATGCTTTTCCTTTACTTTTCCATCCTCCACAGCTTTCTTTAGCGGATTAGCCATACAGTAATCGTCGAAATTAAAGGTTATAGACATCTCAAGGTCAAGCTCACTCTCCGCGGCCGCCACCGTGTCATGCACACCTCCCCAGTCGCTTATCACGGTTCCATCATAGCCCCATTCTTTTCTTAAAATATCCCCTAACAGATATCTGCTCTCACAGCAGTGCTGCCCGTTAAGCATATTATAGGCTCCCATTATCGAGTAGGAGTGAGCCCTATTCACCGCGGCATCAAAACCCGGCAGATACAGTTCATAGAGTGTTCTCTTATCTACAATGGTGTCAACCCACAGTCTGTTCGTCTCCTGCCCGTTTACCGCGAAATGCTTCACGCAGGCAGCTACATCCGCCTTCTGTATTCCCTTTATAAGCGGAACCGTCATCTCCGATACAAGATATGGGTCCTCACTCATATATTCAAAATTACGCCCACATAGCTGTGTCCTCTTGATATTGATACCCGGCGCAAGAATAACATCCTTGCCTCTGCCACGCGCCTCAGCTCCAAGAACCTCACCACATTCTTTTGCCCTCTTAGGGTTCCAGGTAGCTGCTATTGCACTGTTAGACGGAAGATAGGTCACAGTATCATCACTGTCATATACATTCTTCCAGTCATTATCGACAAATTCCTGACGCACTCCCATCGGACCGTCCGACATGTGAAGCTCCGGTATTCCAAGGCGCGGCACAGCTGCCGTCCTGAACAGACCTGCGCCATGTATCATTCCAATCTTCTCATCCAAGGTCATCTGATTTACAAGTGACATTATATATTTTTCTCTTTCCTTTACAGTCCTTTTCCTGCTGCCTTCTGCACCCGCTTTTGCCATAAGAATCCTCTTTCCGAACATATTCCGGATATGTTCATGTTATTTTTTTTCATTATGTCTGTTCAACAGACCTGCTACCATCTGCAAAAATGCCTTTATACCTGTCACACCTTAAAATTCCTTAATTCTGTCATTACTGTCATCGGTTGTCTTGTCAATCTTCTTAATCCGGACATAATAGCTCACATTATCGTTGACCACAACCTGTACCCTGTCGCCGACCTTGTGCCCCATGATAGCTTTGCCGATAGGTGATTCAATACTTATATAGTTATGCATGGAATCGCCTCTTATGCTTGTGACCAGCTTGTATGTCTCCGTCTCATCGTCATCCTCGAAATACACATCCACTGTGTTATTCATGCCGACCTCATCATCCTTGGATGTATCATCGACTATCGTGGCATATTTTAACATCTTCTCCAGATAACGGATACGTCCGTCATTTCTGTTCTTCTCCTTCTTAGCGGCATAGTACTCGAAATTCTCGCTTAAATCTCCCTGTGCCCTCGCCTCCTTAACGTCATTCAGGATTCTCTTTCTCTCAACAAGACGGCGGTATTCTATCTCCTCCTCAATCTTCTTAACATCGCTCGCCGTTAATCTCTCTCCCATGTTATTTATCCTCTCTTTGCTTAATTAAAACTTCCTTATACCATCTGCCTGAATCGGACAGCTCACTATCTGCAAATCCCGACAGCTTACTACAGCTGCTCGATATAAGAGCCGAAGTCTCCGCCTTATTAGAAAGGTTCCAGATGAAATAGCTTATATTGTAATCATCCATCGCCTCTATCCACTTATTTCCCTCGTCATAATTGTTGCCCCCGTTTCCTGAGGCGTCACATATTCCGAACTCAGATACAATGACCGGAAGTCCACTGTCAATCGCTTTTTTCATCCTGTCTCTTAAATAATCCCTGTGTGTATCTGCATAAAAATGAAGTGCATACATTATATTGTCATAGCCTGTTATCGGGTCTGCTGCCGCCTTGTCGACATCCTGTGACCATGTAGGTGTTCCGACTATTATAACGGCATCCGGAGCATTCTCACGTATTACCGGAATTATCTTCTCTGCATAGGACTTGACACTGCCCCAGTCCGGTCCGCTGTTAGGCTCATTGCATATCTCATAAATCACATTGCCATAATCCTTATACTTTTCCGACATCTCAGCAAAAAACTTCTCTGCCTCATCTGCGTATGTCCAAGGGTCATGATCATTTAACACATGCCAGTCTATAATTACGTACATACCAAGCTTCGTTGCGGCCTGAACTCCCGTGTCTATAAGCTTCTTAAGCTTATCCTTGTCAGCATCACCGCCCTCGCAGTAACCACCCTCCGCTGTGTACATGGCAAGCCTCACAGCATTAGCTCCCCAGCTCTCAAGCTCCGCAAAGGTATCCTCATTCACATACTGCGGAAACCATCCTATGCCATGTGTGCTCACACCCTGAAGCTGAAATACCGCACCATGTTCGTCTGTCAGTGTCGTTCCGTTAACGCTCAGCTTGCCATGCTGTGAATATGGTGTGCTGCCGGTTCCCGGTGTGCTGTCAGAACCTGAACTCTGCTGTTCCTGCTCACTCTGCATTGTTCCTATGTCTGATTTATCTTCCTGCACTGAGGTTTCCTGCTTCGCACTTTCCGCTTCTGTTGAAGCCTTATGTGCCGGAGCTTCGTTCTCTACAGTTCCGTTCTGTCTCTGTGATTCAGACCGTCCGCTCTCTGTCACAGTTGATTCCACCTCGGCAATTCCTTCACCATTGCTGCTTCCTTCTGTATCAGACATGCTGCCGGCTGCACCACCCTGACCAGAACCCGGTTCCTGAGTGTACGGAGCATTGTCTGCTGCCTTGGCGCAGGCCCCACATAGAGCTGATACAAAAACCACACTGAGAAACAATATACATAATCTCCTTGATTTTCTCATAATAATCTCCATTCCGCCGCCTTCGGTTGGCGGCACAAATAGTAATGAAAAACGTGCTTTTTACGTTTTTCACACTACCTCCTTGCATATGCGATGACCATCTGTAAAGCGGACATTCGCAATCCGCTTTCGCTACTTGCTCATGAACGCAGTTCGCATCCCCCTTACCCACCGCTTAGTGCTCTACACA
>OJNN01000803.1_pt1 | contig 12610 bp, 9 predicted proteins | sample 1597851 | NCBI WGS metagenome assembly OJNN01 (sample SAMN01915222, study PRJEB22387) | human gut metagenome | isolation source: stool | host: Homo sapiens | place: USA | reverse complement strand
AGCGTCCCTGCCAGTAGCTTTGCGCTCCCGCAGGAGCGCCCCCAAGCTGCTCTTTTCAACATCTGTGCTGTGTCGCGCCAAATGGGCGCGACCGACCACCCGCGCTGCCCACGTCCCTCCGATAATCACCATCCCATGCTCACAGATTTCCAAATGCTGAATTTTTGAGGAAACCCCTTGCTTTTTGCCGCAGAGTATGATATACTGTCAAGGCTTGATGTGTGCATACTCCAACAAGGAGGTGGATTTCCATGGGTAAGTTTTGCGAGATCTGCGAAAAGGGTACGCTGAACGGCAACAACGTCAGCCACTCCAACCGTAAGACCCACCGTACCTGGGCGCCCAACGTGCAGAGTGTCCGCGTGGTGGTCAACGGTTCTGCGAAGCGTATGAACGTCTGCACCCGCTGCCTGCGCAGCGGCAATGTGATGCGTGCGCTCCCCAAGACCCACGAGGAAGCGTAATCGTCCGCAAGGGTGATTCCGTCACTTCTCAAGTAGAGTTTGCATCAATTTCCTCCGTCTGTTGTGCGACAGGCGGGGGATTTTTTGCATGGGGAAAATCCTCCTTGGGGGCAAAAGGCAATGATGTTTGCGGCTTTGTGGGTTTGAGCAAGTTGATTTTTGTGTTGCAGAGGGTTTCGCCTCTGCGGAGGCGACAAGGGGGCAATGGAAACAGACGAAGTCTGCGGTCGCCCCCTTGACCCCTTCGCAGCGCACACTACCATAGTTGACTTTTTTCGCGGATGGGGGATTCCGCTCCTGCGGGAGCGGGAGTTTGTGCGCAGGGACGCTTCGCTGCCTGCGACCAAGGTGCCATGCTTGACTTTTCTCTTTGAGTAGGTTTAACGGTGTAACAGTTGGGGCGTTGCCCCAAGCCCCAGCAGGGACGCTGTCCCTGCACCCTGCAAGGGGCAATTGCCCCTTGACCCCTCCGCGCGATTGAGTTGACTTCACTACCATAATTCTTCCGCGTGTTTATCCTTTTTTCTTTTCCCCTATTCTCCCTCCCCCTGTTCGCCTTTACAAGCGAACAGAAATCTGCTATCATGAGGGGGAAATGCAATCCTTGTCGGGAGGTGCTTCCTATGAATGTTGACCAGCTGGCGGAATCCCTCCGCAGTGACCCTATGTTTATGCAAAATGTTGTCCGTTGGGATGTCCTTCCGGCGCGTCCGGCGGTGTATGAGCCGTTCCCGGATTCTCTCGATCCGCGGCTGCTTCCTGTGCTGGAAAAACGCGGGGTGCATCAGCTGTATCGCCATCAGGCGCACGCAATCCGCGAGGTGCTGGCAGGGCGGGATGTTGTGGTTGTCACGCCGACGGCCTCCGGCAAAACGATGTGCTATAACCTGCCGGTGCTGTCTGCCATTTTGCAGAACGATGATGCACGGGCATTGTACCTCTTCCCGACGAAAGCGCTCTCTGCTGATCAGGTCAGCGAACTGTATGAGCTGATTGAGGCGATGGGCGTTGATATCAAGACGTATACCTATGACGGCGATACGCCCGGCGCGGCGCGAAAGGCGGTTCGGCAGGCGGGGCATATCGTCGTGACGAACCCGGATATGCTGCACAGCGGGATTCTGCCGCACCACACGAAGTGGGTCAAGCTGTTTGAGAACCTGCGGTATATCGTGATTGATGAAATTCATACCTATCGCGGCGTGTTTGGGTCGAATCTGGCGAACGTGCTGCGGCGGCTGCTGCGCTTGTGCGATTTCTATGGCAGTCATCCGCAGTTCATCCTGTGCAGCGCGACGATTGCGAACCCGAAGGAACTGGCGGAAACGCTGACGGGGCGCGAGGTCAGCCTGGTGGATGATAACGGCGCGCCGATGGGCGTGCGGCACTTCGTGTTCTACAATCCGCCGGTGGTCAATCGGCAGCTGGGCATCCGCAAGGGCGTTTTGCAGGAGACGCGGCGGATTGCGGGGCTGCTGCTGCAAAACGGGATTCAGGCGATTACGTTCGCGCGGTCGCGGCTGGCGGTTGAGGTGCTGACGAAGTACCTGAAGGACATGGTGCGCGACCCCCTGGGGAATGCCGGGCGGGTGCGCGGCTATCGCGGCGGGTATCTGCCGACGGAGCGGCGAGAGATTGAACGCGGGCTTCGCGCGGGACGGGTGGACGCGGTGGTGTCCACGAACGCGCTGGAGCTGGGCATCGACATCGGCGCGCTGGATGCGTGCGTGCTGTGCGGCTATCCGGGAACAATCGCGAGTGCATGGCAGCAGGCGGGGCGCGCCGGGCGACGCAAGGGAACGTCCATCGTGTTCTATGTCGCGTCCTCGGCGGCGCTTGACCAGTACATCGTGTCCCACCCGGATTATCTGATGAAGCGCTCGCCGGAGAACGCGCTGCTGAATCCGGATAATTTGTATATTCTGCTCAACCACTTCAAGTGCGCGGCGTTTGAACTGCCGTTTGAGGACGGCGAGGGCTTGGGGAATGCGCCCGGAGCGCCGGAACTGCTGGAATACCTCGATGAAGCGGGGATTCTGCGGCACGTCGGCGGGCGGTATCACTGGTCGGCGGAGGATTTTCCGGCAAGCGAGATTTCCCTGCGGTCGGCGCGGGCGGAGGAGAATTTCGTCATCATCGACACGACCGATCCGGCGAACCACCGCGTCATCGGCGAAATGGACCGCTACACCGTGCCGATGCTGCTGCACGAAAACGCGATTTACATGCACGAGGCGCAGCAGTATCAGGTGGAAAAGCTGGATTTCGATGCCTGCAAAGCGTTCATCCGCCGCGTGGACGTGGGGTACTACACCGACGCGAACTTGAACGTGACGCTCTCCCTGCTGGACAAGGAAAAAGAGGAAGAGCAGGACGGCGGGCTGACGGCGCTGGGCGAAATCCGCGTATCGACCTTGGTGACGATGTTCAAGAAGATTAGGCTCGATACGCACGAAACCCTGGGGTTCGGGCATGTGTGGCTGCCGGAGACGGAAATGCACACAACCGCCATGTGGTGGACGCTGCCGGATGCGCTGGCGGCACGGTTCGAGAGCGACACGCTGAAAAACGGCATGATGGGTGTGGCGAATCTGCTGCGGATTGTTGCGCCGCTGTCGCTGATGTGTGCGCCGCAGGACATTGCAATCGTCTATCAGGTGAAAAGCCCGCTGACGGACAAGCCGACGCTGCTGCTGTACGACAACATCCCCGGCGGCATCGGGCTGGCGCAGAAGGCGTATGCGATGCGGAAGCTCCTGCTGGAGCAGGCGCTGCAAGTTGTGCGGGACTGCGCGTGCCGTCAGGGCTGTCCGGGGTGCGTCGGGCCGGTGGGTGAAATCGGCGAGGACGGCAAAGCGACCGCCATCGCCCTTTTGGAGGCGCTGACGGAATGAATCTGCGAGATAAACTCAAGGCGATTGAAAAGCCGAAATCACCCCCGAAAGCGCCGGAAAAGCAGTTCACGGACTGCTACCACGGGCGGGAAATGCGCGAGTTATCCGAATTTCCCGGCGCGTTTGACCTTGACCTGTCCGCCCTTCGCCTGATGACGCAGGAAGAATTGCCGGACGACCTCGACCCGCGGAATATCCTCTATCTGGACACCGAAACCACCGGGTTTATGGGCGCGGGGACTGTCGCGTTCGAGGTCGGCATGGGCTGCCTGACGGATTCGGGATTCCAGATTCATCAGCTGGTGATGCGCGATTATCCGGAGGAAAAGTTTCTGCTGCAATCCATTGCGGATACGTTGATGGGCTACGACGCGATCTGCACCTTCAATGGACGGACATTCGACGTGCCGCTGCTGCGCGACCGCTTCCTGATGAACCGTATGGATGATTCGTGCCTTGACAAGCCGCACATTGACCTATTGCACATTGCGCGGCGGGTGTTCAAACTGCGCCTGCAGCGGTGCAATCTGGGCAAGCTGGAAGAAGCCGTGCTGGGCATTCCGCGCTTTGATGATTTGCCGGGCGCGCAGGTGCCGCAGCGCTTCTTCGACTACCTCAAGACGGGAAATTTTGACCTGCTGACGGACGTGCTGGAACACAATGCGCAGGACGTGGCGAGCCTATGCGTGCTGCTGACGGCGATGGTGGAAATGTACCGCGCACCGGAAAACGTGCGGCACGACGAGGATGTGTTCTCAATGGGCGTGGCGCTGGAACGCTTTCAGCATGTGCCGGAAGCGCGGAAGTGCTATCAGCTGACGAGCGGCAATCTTCATGCGCAGGGGCAGGAGCGTCTTGCGCAGAGTTACCGCCGGGGCGGCGAGCGAGACGAGGCGGTAAAGGTCTGGCTGGGAATGATTGCGCGGCACGAGGGCGGAACGAAGCCCTACATCGAGCTGGCGAAGCACTACGAGCATTACGAGCGGGACTACGAGTCCGCGCTGGACATGACGCGGCGGGCGATGGCGCTGTCTGCCGAACCGTCATTATTCGATCCGCCCTCTGTACAAGAGGAGCAAAATGCGCTACAATATCGGTATGACCGCCTGAAAAAGAAGGCAGCCAAAAACCGCTGAAGGAGAAACGACAATGGGATTCATGGCGACCATCAAGGCGCAGCAGGCCATGCGCGCGCACGGAAAAGGCGATCTGGAACAGGCAAAGAAGCTCTATGAGGAAGCTATTGACAAGGGGCTGATGTCCGCGCGCCCGATGCTGGGCTATGCGATTCTGCTGATTCGCGAGGGCAGCTACGACAAGGCGATGCCCCTGCTCATCAAGGCGCAGAAGTGCCCCGATCTCACGCCCGACCAGAAGAGCCAGCTTTTTGTGGATTATGCGGCGTGCCTGATGAAGAAGGGCGAGCTGGACAAGGCGATTCATCTGCTGGAAAAGCAGCACAACCGCGCGCCGATTGGTCTGACCTATCAGACGCTGGGATACATGTACGTCGAGAAGTATTCGGGCGCAAAGCCGGTTGCGGAAGCCGCGCCGGAGAAAGCCGCCGAAGCGCTGGAAATGCCCGACACGGAAGCATCCACCGAAGCAGCGGAAGAGCAGCCGAAGGTCAAAACGCAGGAGGACATTGACCGCGAATGGCAGGAGGGCATCGACAAAATGTTCGCCTTCATTCAGGAGTCGGTGGACTATGACGACGAAGACCCGGTGTGCCTGGACAACTTGGGTCAGGCGTATTACCGCGTGACGGGCGAGAAGGACAAGGCAAAGGAATGGTTCGAGAAGGCGCACGCGGAGAAGAATTCGCAGATTGACACGCTGTGGTTCCTATCGCGCTATGATTTGGAAGCGGGCGACAAGGCAGCGGCGATTGCAAAGCTGGAAAAGGCGCTGGAAGGGCGCTTCTCCCCGCTGAACTTCTGCACGAAGGAAATGGTGCAGGAGGAAGTGGAGAGACTGAAAAAGTAAAGCGAAATCCCTGCATAAACACGCGAAAACATTATGCAGATGTCGCCAACTGAATCGCGCGAAAGGGTCAAGGGAGGAACTCCCTTGCAGAGGCAGAGCCTCTGGGGGCATATGATGTCAGCGGAGGGGGTGTATATCCTCTCCGCCAAGACCTGTTTTGGAGGAATCACCATGGAAAAGGAAACACTGATCGTCGTGGGGCTTGGGAATCCGGGCACGCAGTACGCCCATACCCGCCATAACGCGGGGTTCGATACGCTGGAAATGCTCTGCCGCAAGTGGGGCGTGACGCTGAACAAGAGCAAGTGCAAGGGGCTGCTGACCGAAACGATCGTGGACGGCAAGCGCGTTGTCCTCTGCGCCCCGCAGACGTTCATGAACCTGTCCGGCGAGTGCGTCAGCGAACTGCTCAATTGGTATAAAGTGCCGCTGGAAAATCTGCTTATCATCTATGATGATATTGATTTGCCCGCCAGCCGCCTGCGCGTCCGCAAATCCGGCAGTGCCGGGACGCATAACGGAATGCGCTCCATCATCGCCAATACGCCGGGGCAGAATTTCCCGCGCGTGCGGGTTGGCGTGGGCGCAAAGCCTGATGGCTGGGACTTGGCAGACTGGGTATTGAGCAAGTACACCATCCGCGAAGAGCAAATCGCCATGCAGCAGGCATTCGAGCGCGCGGCGGACTGCGTGGAGGATTGGGTCAAAAACGGTATTGACCATGCCATGCAGGAATACAATAAGACCGTGTAAGCACAGGCGTATTTTTCGTACCACGACTCATCCCAAGGAGCGCATATGAATCAGGCATTATTATCCGGCATTGCGTCGAAAGCGTATGACAAGCTGCTGAAAGCAACGGAAAGCAAACAGCCCATCGCCGTGACGGGGCTGCCGGACACAATGGCGGCGTATATCGCGTCAAAACTCTGCGCCGATACGGGCAAAAAGGTGCTGCTGATTTCCGGCAACGACCTCAAGGCGGCGCACGACGCCGAGGACGGTCAGCAGCTGCTGGAAACGGGTGTGGCGTGTCTGCCGGGCGGCGAAATTGACCTTACGCGCGGCGCGTCGAGCCACGAAAGCGCGTGGCGGCGGCTGGAAGCGCTGGCAAGGGCGCAGGAGGGGGATATCCGCCTGCTCTGCACGAGTATGGACGCCGCCTTGCAGCGCATGGGCAGCGCAGACCGCTTCCGCGAAGAGACGATTCGCCTTGCTCCCGGCGACCGAATCGACCTGAATGACCTCATCCGCCGCCTGACCGCCATGGGCTACGAGCGCGTCAGCATGGTGGAGGGCAAGGGGCAGTGTGCCCTGCGCGGCGGCATCATCGACGTGTATCCGCCGGCGTGCAGCCAGAGTTTGCGCATTGAGTTCTTCGACGACGAGGTGGACTCCATCCGCGAATTTGACTGCATCAGCCAGCGCAGCCTTGATTCGGTGGAGAAATGCACGCTCACGCCCGCGACGGAGGTATTGCTTCCACCGGCGGAGGCGGAAAAGGCAGCGCGGCGGATGCGGGACGCCATCGAGCGTCAGGGGGGCGACCTGACGCCCGCGAGCTCGACGCTCTTTTCGGATTTGCCGCCGCTGCCGGAGGACGACGCGGACGCGCCGGACTTTTTCGATAAGAACATCACCCCGAAGATTCGCGAAAAGCAGCAGACTGCCGCGCGCAAGGCGGAACTGGAACGCCGCCGCGCCCAGCTGATGGCGGACGCGGACATGCTGGCGGAGGGGCTGCCGTTCAAGCGCATTCGGGCGTGGCTGACCGTGCTGACGGACGATACTTACACGGTGCTGGACTGGTTCGAGCCGGAAATCGTCGTGCTGAGCGACCCGAATCTGCTCAGGAAGCGCGCGGAAGAACGCCGAGCGGGCTTCGCGGAGGATCTCGAAGGCGCGATGAGCCGCGACGAAGCCGTCAAGGAGCAGGAAACCCTGCTGATGGACTGGGACGAGCTGCTGCGGCATGTGCAGGGGTACGCGACGGTCGCGGTGACGGAGTTTCTGGAGGGCATGGCGGGCGTGGCGGTGAAGGATGCCGCTGATCTTGGCGTGCAGCGCGTGGCAGGGTATTCATCGCAGATTCGCCCGCTGGCGGAGGACTGCGACGGCTGGCTGCGCGAGGGCTACCGCGTGGCGGTGCTGTGCGGCGGCGTGGCGCGCGGTCAGCGTCTGGCGGCGGCGCTGGAAGAACACGATGTTGCCGCGTCGTTCGCGGAGAAAATCGACAAGCTGCCGGAAGAATGTGTGCAGGTGCTGCCCGGCACGCTGACGCACGGCTTCATCTGGGAGGAAGCGCGCCTGATTGTCGTCAGCGACACGGACGTGTACGGTACGGGCTACCGCAAGGCGAAGAAGCGTCAGGCGGCGGGCGAGAAGATTGCCGCGTTCACTGACCTTAAGCCCGGCGACTTTGTGGTGCATGAGGAACACGGCGTCGGCATTTATCTCGGCACGGCGCAGATGAAAAACGGCGGCACGCGCCGGGATTATCTGCAAATCCAGTATCAGGGGAGCGACAAGCTCTATGTGCCGATTGAGGCGCTCAGCCGTGTGCAGCGCTACATCGGCAATCCGGCGAATCCCCCGAAGCTGAACAAGCTCGGCGGCGGCGACTGGCAGAAGCAGAAGGCGAAGGTCAAAGAGGGCCTGAAAAAGATGGCGTTTGACCTTGTGAAACTCTACGCGCGGCGGTCGCAGGAGACGGGCTTTGCGTTCAGCGCGGATACGCCGTGGCAGCGCGAATTTGAGGACATGTTCCCATACGAGCTGACCCCTGACCAAGAACAAAGCGTGAAGGAAATTACGGCGGACATGGAATCGCCGCGCAACATGGACAGGCTGCTGTGCGGCGACGTGGGCTACGGCAAGACGGAGGTCAGCCTGCGCGCGGCGTTCAAGGCGCTGATGGACTCCAAGCAGGTTGCGATTCTGGCGCCGACGACGATTCTGGCGCAGCAGCACTACAACACGGTCTTGAAGCGCTTCAAGGGCTTCCCGGTCAAGGTGGACGTGCTGAGCCGCTTCCGCACGGCGAAGGAAACCAAGGACGTTCTGCGCCGCGTGAAGGAGGGCGAAATCGACATCCTTGTCGGTACGCACCGTATTCTGGGCAAAGACGTGCAGTTCAAGAACCTCGGTCTGCTGATTGTGGACGAGGAGCAGCGATTTGGCGTGCAGCATAAGGAAATCATCAAGAACATGAAGCATCAGGTGGATGTGCTGACGCTCTCCGCCACGCCGATTCCGCGCACGCTGCACATGTCGATGGTCGGCATCCGTGATATGTCCGTGCTGGAAACGCCGCCGGAGGAACGCCTGCCGGTGCAGACGCGCGTGATTGACTACAACGACGGCGTGATTCGCGACGCGATTCTGCGCGAGGTGTCGCGCGGGGGACAGGTGTACTTCCTCTATAACTCTGTGCAGACCATCGGCGCGTTCTATGAACGCTTGAAGCAGCTTGTGCCGGAAGCGCGCATCGGCGTGGCGCACGGGCAGATGCGCGAACACGGCTTGGAGGACGTGATGATGGACTTCTACGGCGGCAGCTATGACGTGCTGCTCTGCACGACCATCATCGAAAGCGGCTTGGACGTGCCGACGGCGAACACGCTGATTGTCTTTGACGCGGATCGCTTCGGGCTGAGCCAGCTCTATCAGCTGCGCGGGCGCGTCGGGCGGAGCAACCGGCAGGCGTATGCGTACTTCACCATCCGCCCGGAACGCAGCTTGTCTGAGACGGCGGAGAAGCGCCTCGAAGCCATCCGAGAGTTCACCGAGTTCGGCGCGGGCTTCCGTATCGCCATGCGCGACCTTGAAATCCGCGGTGCGGGCAATATTCTGGGGCCGGAACAGCATGGGCATCTGGCGACCGTCGGCTACGACATGTACTGCAAGCTGATGGAGGAGACGCTTCAGGAGGCGCGCGCGGAGCAGGAAGGTCTGCCGCCCGCGAAGCCGCACCTCGAAACGCGCGTGGACATCAAGGTGGATGCGTATCTGCCGGACGACTATGTACACGACGACCGGCAGCGGATGGAGATGTACAAGCGGATTGCGAGCCTGACGACGCAGGCAGACCGCGAGGACATCACCGACGAGCTGCTTGACCGCTTCGGCGAAGTGCCGCCGGTGGTGGAGACGCTGCTGGACGTGGCGCAGGTGCGCGTGCTGGCGAATCAGTTGGGCGTGTCGCTGGTGACCTACAAGCGCGGCGGCTTCCTCGTGATGAAGCTGAACGCAGAGTATATGCCCGACCAAGCGGCGTTCATTCCCGCGATGGCGATGACCGACAAGCGCCTGATGCCCTCGACCACCGCGCCGGATGTGCTGCTGATGGTTGACCCGACGCTTGGCGAATACGCGATGCTGTCCGAAGCGGTGAAGGTGCTGGGGAAGCTCAACGAGAATATTGAGACGATGCTGAAAAAGCAGAAGAAGGGAGAAAAACATGAAAACACTTGATAAGCTGATGATGACGATTGTGGGCTTGCTGTGCTTCTGCGTCTCTGCGGCGGCTCTGATTTTCATGGATTTCAGCACGGAACACGGCGTGGTCTATGCAGACGCGCTGTACTGCATTCCCGTCTGCGTGCTGCTGCTTGCCTTTGCCGTGCTGACGATACTGAAATTCCGCACGGGCTATGACGGTAATCTGAAACTTGCAGGAATTGTCTGGGATGTGTTGTTCGCGCTTGCCTTTCTGCCGATTCTGGGCGTTCCCGCGATTGCGCAGGCAAGCGGCGCCTATGGATTGCTCTGCAAGGTACTGTTCGTGCTGGTGCTGCTGATGCCGAAAGTTTGGATTCTGCTGCCGAAACGGGGCGAATGAGCGCATCAGTCGCGCTGCGTGCGAATCTCCCTGCAACATAAATAACCAAGAAACATGGGTGTGTGCTGCGAAGGGGTCAAGGGGGCGACCGCAGACTTCGTCTGTTTTCTTTGCCCCCTTGTCGCCTCCGCAGAGGCGAAACCCTCTGCAACAAGAGCAATCAGCCACAAAAGAGAAGAACGCAAAAATCCTCCGAAGGAAAGTGATGAGCAATGCCGCAGGAAACCTTCCTGACCGCCGCGAATCCCCCCGCGCCGCTGGCGGAGCGCCTTCGTCCGCAGAACCTCGACGAATTTGCCGGACAGGAGCACCTGATCGGCAAGGGCAAAGTCCTGCGCCGCATGATTGAGGGCGATTTGGTGTCCTCCATGATTTTCTGGGGGCCGCCGGGCGTGGGCAAAACGACGCTCGCGCAGATTATCGCCCATCAAACGAAGAGCCACTTCATCAACTTCTCCGCCGTCACCAGCGGCATCAAGGAAATCCGGCAGGTGATGGAGCAGGCGGAAAGCGACCGGCATTTCGGCATCCGCACGATTGTGTTCGTGGACGAAATCCACCGCTTCAATAAGGCGCAGCAGGATGCTTTCCTGCCCTACGTCGAGAAGGGGAGCATCATCCTTATCGGCGCGACGACCGAAAACCCGTCCTTTGAAGTCAACAGCGCCTTGCTGTCGCGCTGCCGCGTGTTTGTGCTGCACGCGCTGACGGAGGAGAACGTGCTGGGGCTGCTCCACCGCGCCTTGCAGGACGAACGCGGCTTCGGCGGGCAGAGAATCGACATGGCGGAGGATTTGCTGCGCGCGATTGCCGTCTTTTCCAACGGCGACGCGCGAACCGCCCTATCGACGCTGGAAATGGTCATCCTCAATGCCGATTTGGACGAGAACGGTCAGGCGCATGTGACCCCGGAGACGGTCGCGCAGTGTACGTCGCGGCGGTCGCTGCTCTACGACAAGAAGGGCGACGGGCACTATGACCTCATCAGCGCGCTGCACAAGTCCATGCGCAATTCCGACCCGGACGCGGCGGTCTACTGGCTGGCACGGATGCTGGAAGGCGGCGAAGACCCGCTGTATATCGCGCGGCGCGTCGTGCGGTTCGCGAGCGAGGACGTTGGGCTGGCGGATTCGCGCGCGCTGGAAACGGCGGTCGCGGCGTATCAGGCGTGTCACTTTCTGGGGATGCCGGAATGCACGGTGCATCTGACGCAGGCGGTGGTGTACATGGCGATGGCACCGAAGTCGAACGCGCTGTACATGGCGTATGAGGCGGCAAAAAAGGATGCGCAGGAGCAAATCGCAGAGCCTGTTCCGCTGCAAATCCGGAATGCGGAAACCAGCTTGATGAAGAACCTCGGCTATGGCAAGGGCTATGTGTACGCGCACGACACGCAGGAGAAGCTGTCCGCGATGACATGCCTGCCGGATTCGCTGCAGGGAAAGCGGTACTACCAGCCGACGGAGCAGGGGAACGAGGGGCGGTATAAGCAGCGGCTGGAAGAGATTTTGCGATGGAAAGAGGAGCATAGGGGGAAGTAAGCGGAAAATCCCCCCCCCAAAAAACAAAAACGCCTTGCAGGAGCATCACACGCTGCAAGGCTCTTTTGTATGGAGCGACTGGAAGCACACACCCAATCACAGTTTCTTTTTGAGGAGAATTATCTCTTCTGTTCGGGATTCTTCCACAAATCCATGTTTCAGAAAAAGGCTGACAGCCGGATTGTCGATGGCAATATCATCATACAGAACGGAAACGCCGTTGCTTTTCGCCGCGGAACACAGCAAATCCAATGCTTCGCCGCCATAGCCTCTTCTTCTGTATTTCGCATAAATCATGACGTTGGCTATTTCCTGCTGCATTTCGGCATCATAGTGATAGGCAATTTCGCCAACAAACTGACCATCTTCGTTTTTGAGATACCTGTAATACCGCTTGCCATCAGGGTCAGCAATCCAGCAATCGTACCAGCCACGCCATTTATCCTCCCCAAAGGGAATTGTCCCGCCCCATGCGTGATTGTAAGACATGGTATCTTCATCCGCCAGCATCATTTGCCGAAACCACAAGTCCTCATATTTTGGCTCATACAGCGTCAGCATATTGACCTCCTGATGATGACTGTATTTCCAGATGGAAAGGCAAGAAAAAATCCGAACCCGCTTCCAATTGGAAAGTCAGATTCGGATTCTTCATGTCGTGCCGGAAGTGGGACTTGAACCCACACGACATCGCTGCCAACGGATTTTGAGTCCGTCGCGTCTGCCATTCCGCCATTCCGGCAAGCACAAAACAGTATAGCATAAAATCGGCGGTTTTGCAAGCGGTTTTGCGCGGCGGAGGAAAATTTTCGGTTCTTCACGGAAAGTTGGGGAAGCAAACAAGGGCTTAGGCGAAGCACCAAAAAGCTGCACGCGGAAGGAGCA
>OJNN01000791.1_pt1 | contig 12756 bp, 11 predicted proteins | sample 1597851 | NCBI WGS metagenome assembly OJNN01 (sample SAMN01915222, study PRJEB22387) | human gut metagenome | isolation source: stool | host: Homo sapiens | place: USA | reverse complement strand
AAAAAAAACTGGTATATATATAGGGTATTGGAAACGTATGCCATTTCCGATGTCAGTATAGCAGACACCGGAAATATGTGCAACCGGATAGAATGGTAGCTGATCGCTTGGTAGTCGGTTACATAATAATCAGGAGAAACAATCATGCAGAATGATAATGGAAAGAAGAAAATAAAGAAGCCGTCCGGTATGAGGACAAATTTTGCTTTTCAGGCGGCAGTACTTGCAGGTGCAGGTATATTATCCCGAGTGATCGGTCTCTTATATCGGTCGCCGTTATTTCAGATTATCGGAGATGAGGGAAACGGATATTATGGTACAGCGTATGCAATCTATTCCATGATATTGATGATCGCAACTTACAGCATTCCGACGGCGGTTTCTAAGATAATTTCAGGGAAATTGGCCTTGGGAGAATACAGAAATGCGAGACGGGTATTTAAATGCGCTTTTATCTATGTAGTATCTGCCGGGTTGGTGGCAGGTATTCTGACATTTGCATTTGCATCGGTTCTGGTAAAGGAACAGCCCAATGCGATTTTAAGCTTACAGATCCTCGCACCGACAATATTTCTGTCGGGCTTTCTTGCTATTTACAGAGGCTATCTTCAGGCATATAAAACGATGATTCCGACCTCTATATCACAGATTATAGAGCAAATTGCAAATGCAGTTGTCAGCGTTCTGGCTGCCTATCTGATGTCCAGACCATTTGCACCGGGAACCTCGGAGCATGCAAAATATGGTGCAGCGGGCAGTGCAATGGGAACAGGGGCCGGTGTTCTCTGTGGGATTATTTATATTCTGATCGCATATGCAGGAAGAAGAAAAGAAATCATGGAGACAGTAGAGTCTGATGTTTCGACGAATGTAGAACCATATGGAAAGTTATTCAGGCAGATCGTAATGATCGTAACCCCGATCATTATTGCTGCATTTGTATATAATATCACTACTACTGTAGATATGAAGATTTTCTACAATGTCTTAAACAGTAAAAATGTAGATCGGGTTGAATCTGCAAATCTGTATGGTATTTTTTCCGGTCAGTACATGGTGCTGATCAATCTTCCGGTATCGATTGCATCTGCGGTTGGAACAACCCTGATACCGAATATTTCAGGAGCATTTACCAAGGGGGATAAACTGGAAACGAATCATGTATACAATCAGTCCATGAGTATCACGATGATGGTGACGATACCATGTGCAGTCGGAATCGGCGTGTTGTCAGAACCAATCATCACACTGTTGTTCCGTGGCGCGGATCCGCTGGTATTTAAGGCACTGACTGCCGGCTGTATATCTGTGGTATTTTATTCATTATCAACACTTACAAACAGTATCTTGCAGGGAATCGGAAAGGTTATGGAGCCGGTGAAGAATGCGACACTTGCATTGTTGATCCACTTAGTATTCCTTGCTGCCATTTTAAAATTCACAGATGCGAAGCTGTTCGGTCTGGTAGTAGCTACGATCCTGTATTCATTACTGGCATGTATCTTTAACCATATATCTGTATCCAAATATATGTCTACGAAGCTTGATGTGAAGAAGATTTATCTTGCTCCTGCCGTTGCATCGATATTTATGGGAATCGTTGCATGGGGCAGTTATCAGATCTTCTACCACCTGATCCATATGAATTCAGTCAGTGTAGTTCTGGCTATCCTGCTTGCAGTTATTTTCTATGCAGCAGCCATTCTTGCGGTTGGCGGATATACCAAAGAAGAAATTCTTGCAATGCCAAAGGGCAACCTGATTCTGAAGCTTGCGGAAAAGTTACATCTGGTGAGAGAGTAGAGAAAGGATAAAAGAAGCTTGCGATGAAAGCAGAGACATAAATTAAAAAACTCCATGCCGGACGTCTATATATTTTATGAAGCAGACCTATCCGGAACGTCGGTCCTTAACGAATCACCTGTAGGTGATGAGTTTAGTACCGCTACGTTTCGGATCGAACGAAAGTGTTCTGCGGAATAAAGATATATAGACGTCCGGCATGGAGTTTTTTCTGGTATTTTATAGACTGATATGCTTATGCCATCATAGATGTAAGGATCTGGTTGACCAGTTTTCCGTCAGCTTTGCCTTTAACCTTAGGCATCAGCTCTTTCATGATCTTGCCTTTGTCTTTGGCTGTTGGAGCATCGATACCAAGACCTGCAAGAACTTCTTTGATCGTAGCAGTGATCTCTGCTTCATCCATCATCTTTGGCGCGAATTCTTCGAATACGGTGATTCTTGCCTTGCATTCATCTATAATATCGGTACGATCAGCAGGTGTTGTATCGATTGTTTCTTTTGCGAGCTTGATCTCTCTTAATACAACTTCATTTTCTTCTTCCTCTGTCAGATCAGCACGTTTGTCTATAAATTTATTTTTCAAGGCTGTAAGGAGTGCTGATAATGCGTCCTTTCTCTCTTTATCATGTGCCTTCATAGCGGCCATCATTTCGCTTCTGACTTCATCAATTTTACTCATTATATTCATACCTCCGTATAAAGTTATATATAGGTAATTGCAAAACTGTCGATGTTTTGTAATTGCTTCACATATTGTGATCGGACAGGTTTATAACCTGTCGCTCCTTATTATAGCACCGAAAAAGCGACAATTTCAATATGGCAACTGTATTTGAATTATCGGTTGCATTTGTCCGAGGGGAAGGTATAATGAGCGCATATGGGTAAATATGACAAATAACAGGAGATGAAAGGCTATGTCACTTACTATGAAAATGACAACATTATGTTATATAGAGAAAGACGGAAAATATCTGATGCTTCATCGTACGAAGAAGGAGAAAGATATTAATAAGAATAAATGGATCGGAGTCGGCGGACATGCGGAAGAAACAGAAGGACCGGAAGACTGCCTGCTTCGGGAAGTAAAAGAAGAAACAGGACTGACATTGACATCTTATCAGTTCCGTGGCCTGATCACATTTATCAGTGATGTCTGTGAGCCGGAGCTGATGTGTCTGTTTACAGCAGATGGCTTTACCGGAAGCTTAACCGCCTGCAATGAAGGAGAACTGGAATGGGTAGATAAAAGCATCGTGCCATCTCTTCCAACCTGGACAGGAGATGCTATATTTTTGAAACTCTTATTAGAAGACGAACAACGTTTCTTCACTCTGCGGCTGGTCTATGAAGGAGATGAGCTGGTGGAACACCGACTGGAGTTTTATTAAAAGAAACAGCCAGCCGGCATTCGACTCTGCATAAGTCATGACTTTTGCAGGCACAACACAAACATTTCATAAGTCTTGACGCTGCAGTTATTTACGAACAGCTTCTTTTATTATTCGTGTGACCTGGATAATAAAGGTTGGGATAAATGCAAGCCCTAAAATGCTCAATACATTTTTAATTGTCAGGTCGGCAATCATGAATAAGCCATGCATAAATGGTGCGAGCAGGACAAAGCCAAGCAGCAGGACACCGGCGAAGAAAGCGGCGACACTCCAGAGGTTGGAGCGGATACCGATCTTTATAATAGAGGATTCGCTGCGGCAGGTAAATCCGTGGAACAATCTGGCAAGCGTCAGTGTGGCAAATGCCATTGTGCTGGCAGTCAAGGCATTTACGGAATCACCCAGATAAAAGGCGACGGTTGTAACAATACCGATCAGAATACCGTAGCAAATAAGCTGGAGCGAGAAGGATTTATTGAAGATTCCTGCTTTGGGATCTCGCGGTTTGTTACGAAGTAATTTCTTATCGGATGGTTCCATACCGATGGCAAGTGCTGGAAGTGAATCGGTCAGCAGATTGATAAAGAGCAGATGGACCGGCTGGAACGGGGTATCAAGCGCCATGATAGAGCAGTAGAGAACTACCAGAATGGCTGCGAGGTTTCCGGACAAAAGGAACAGGATGGCATTCATGATATTACGGTAAACATTTCTTCCTGTCAGGACAGCTTTTATGATCGTTGCAAAATTATCATCTGCAAGAATCATAGCTGAGGCATCCTTTGATACCTCGGTTCCGGTGATTCCCATAGCGACACCGATATCTGCTTTTTTCAATGCGGGAGCATCGTTTACACCGTCACCGGTCATGGCGACAATGTGACCTTTCTTTTGCCATGCATCAACGATACGGATCTTGTTTTCCGGTGAAACTCTGGCATAGACGGAGATCTTTGGAAGGACATCTGTAAGTTCGTCATCGGTCATATGGTCGACTTCCTGACCGGTTACGGCCATATCATCATCGTGGAAGATACCGATCTGTCTGGCAATAGCGGTTGCCGTTACTTTATGATCTCCGGTTATCATGATCGGTTTGATTCCGGCGGAGATAGCATCCGCAACTGCAGCCATGGATTCTTCTCTTGGCGGATCGATCATGGATACAAGTCCGATAAAAGTATAACCATATTCAGAGGCTGCGGTCAGAACTTCCGAATCGGAACATTCTTTATAGGCAAGTGCCAGAACCCGTAAACCTTGTCTGGAAAATTGCATATTTTGTTCCAGAATTCTGTCGCGGTCGTTCTCTGTAATCGGACGGATACCATCCTCTGTGATGATTGAATCCATACGGGTAAGAAGAACATCGACTGCACCTTTTGTCAGAAGTGTAGGTACGCCGTGCAATAGGTATTTGCTGCTCATCAGTTTCCGTTCGGAGTCAAATGGAATCTCTTCCAGACGTGGCATCAGATCACGCAGAACTTCTTCTGTTACACCGACATCAAATAGTTTCGTTTTCCTTGCCATCGTAAGGAGACAGGTTTCAGTTGGATCCCCGATATCCTTGCCATCCCGGATACTGCTGTCGTTGTTTAAGATACAGTTGTACAGAAAATAACGATGTGCCGGAATATGGAGATCCAGTTGGTCGGCATTTAACAGAGTATCACAGGTATAAAGCTGCTGAACTGTCATTTTGTTCTGGGTCAGTGTACCTGTTTTATCCGAACAGATAACAGAGACACAGCCCAGACTTTCGACCGCCTTCAGATCTTTGATGATCGCCTGATCGGCAGCCATCTTTCTGGTACCCATTGCCTGAACGATCGTAACGATCGAACCGAGAGCCTCTGGAATGGCAGCGACAGCAAGGGCAACTGCAAACATCAGAGAATCCAGTATTTTCTCGCCCTGCATCAGGCGGAGACCGAATACGATCAGGCTGATCACCATAATAATCGTTGCCAGTTTTTTACTGAAATTATCAAGACTGATCTGAAGTGGGGTTGCTTTGGATTTTGTATTATTCATAAGGGTGGCTATCTTACCCATTTCTGTATGCATTCCGGTTGCTGTAACGAGAACATTTGCACGACCATAGGTAACAAGACTGCCGGAGAATACCATATTGATGCGGTCACCGAGAGCAACATCCTCGGTGATATCAGAGTCGTCTTTATCCACATTTGTAGACTCTCCGGTCAGAGAACTTTCATTTACCTGTAAAGAGAAATTTTCGATGATACGACCATCAGCGACGATCATATCACCGGCTTCTAAGAGCAGGATGTCTCCAGGTACGATGTCTTTTGATGCAATCTCCTGTTTGATTCCGTCACGTAATACTTTCGCTTTTGGTGCAGATAATTCCTTTAAGGAATCAAGAGATTTTTCTGCCTTTACATATTGGATCGTACCAAGGATCGCATTTATGATAATAACCGCAAATATAACAATCGTACTTTCAATGTTGCCGGATGCCATAGAGACGATCGCGGCAGCGATCAGGATGATAACGAGCAGATCGGCAAACTGGTGAAAAAAGACAGAAGCAACGCTTTGTTTCTTTTGCTCGACCAGAGTATTTTCACCATAGGTTTGAAGTCGCTCTTTAGCATCTGTAGTGGTAAGTCCTTCCGGATTACCGCAGGTTCGGAATAATTCTTCTTTGTTCAGCTGATAGATTTCTTTCATAAGACCATGTCCTTTCTTTTGCTTTTTTTCCTGAGACAGATAATGAACAGTAGTTTTTTCAAATATGCTGCTTGTATTTTGGGAAAAATTTTGGTTGGTAAATGCTGTTTTTTGTAATTGATAATAAAAAACGAGACTTTTTGTGCACAAAAAATATGCACAAAAAGTCTCGTTTTAACGTATATATCGGTTATCCGATCCCCGGCCTTTTAAGGCGTACTGACGAGAATCGGCACATGCACAGCATGAAACTACTCCCTTTTTGAATGATATATTTTTATCATGTATAAAAAGCTTAGTCAACCGTTTTTAGAAAGTTTTAACCATTTTTTTACCGGAAAATTCGATTTGAAGAACTATGCTTTGACAGAATCTTATAAAATCGATCAAAAATATCGAAAATAAAAAAGAGGTGTGGTACAATGAGCGTAATTGTTTGGACACAGGTTTTATAGTATATTAAAGCATAAAGTACCTGTATAAAAAGAAAACATATAAGGAAGCAATCGGGAGGCACAGATATGACATTACAACAGCTTGTCTATGCTGTAAAGATAGCAGATACCAAATCCATGAATAAGGCGGCAGCAGAATTGTATGTATCCCAGCCGGCACTTTCCAGTACGATACGGGATCTGGAAGAAGAATTGAATATCGAATTATTTATCCGAACCAATCGTGGTATCGTGATCACGGCGGAGGGAGACGAGTTTTTAAGCTATGCAAGACAGATGGTAGAACTGAATCAGATGATCGAAGATCGATACATAAATAACGAAAAGAAAAAGAATAAATTCAGTGTATCCATGCAGCACTATTCATTTGCGGTAGAAGCCTTTATCGAGCTTGCAAAGGAGATCAGGCTGGATGATTTCGAACTGGCTGTGCATGAGACACGGACAAATGAAGTGATCGAGTTTGTAAGAGACTACCGGAGTGAGCTTGGAATCTTATATTTAAATGAGTTCAACCGAAAGGCTTTGCAGAAGATCTTCTCAGAAAACGGACTGGAATTCACGGAATTATTTGACTGTGATGTATTCGTGTATCTGAGCAACGAGCATCCGCTGGCAGGAAAAGAGAAGATCGCATTTGAAGAATTAAAAGATTATCCTTGTCTTTCCTTTGAACAGGGCGAACGAAATTCGTTTTATTATGCAGAAGAAGTATTCAGTACGCTGGAATACAAGCAGATCATCAAGGCAGATGACCGTGCAACGATGCTGAATCTGATGGTTGGTATGAACGGATATACCTTGTGCTCCGGTATTATCTGTGAAGAATTAAACGGCAGTGCTTACCGCGCAATTCCGCTTGACACGGAGGAGAAAATGACGATCGGCTATATCAAACGAAAAGGCATGCGGCTGAGTACCCTTGGCAGACGCTATATCGAGATACTGACCCAATACGGAACACAGGAAAATGTAAAGAAGACGGCTGAGTAAATGCTCAGCCGTTTCCTTTGTAGTGGAGTTTGAGCCTGTAGGGAGCGGGGTAAATGAAAATTAAGTAATAAGCTGGCTATAAATGATACTTATAACCAGCTCATAGAAATACATAGTACCGGAATCCTATTCCTACTGATATACTATGGTATAAATAATGCATGAACTTATGGTTTGTTCTGACAGGCTATTATGACTTGCCAATACAGGGACATTTGAGACCGCCGGTACTTGATGGTGCGAAAGCAGCATCTTAGTACCGCTGCAGGGCTCAACGAGCGGAAGCGTTCCCTGATTGGTAATGTCAGTAATAGCCTGTCAGAACAAATCATAAGTCAAAAACGCAGGCAGCAGGAAAGGATGACGGTTATTATGGATACAGGAATTGCTACAAAATGTATATATGGAAATCACGAAAAATTTGAAGGCGACAGAACGGGAGCAATCAGCTTTCCTATCTATCAGACAGCAACGTATGCGCATCCGGCAGTTGGACAGAGTACGGGGTATGATTACAGCAGACTCCAGAATCCGACCAGAGAACAGTTGGAGAAGATCGTTGCATCATTAGAAGGAGGACTGGATGCTCTCGCGTTTTCTTCCGGCATGGCAGCCATTACAACATTGATGGAGATCTTCAAACCGGGCGACCATATCATTTCGGAAGCAGATCTGTATGGCGGAAGTATCCGTTTATTTGACCATATCAATCAGAAAAATGGTATCGAGTTCAGCCGGATCAATTTTGCAGAGGAAGATCCGGAAAACTACATCAAAGAAAATACAAAAGCAATCTATATCGAGACACCGACTAATCCAATGATGAATGTTATTGATATCCGAAAGACTGCGGAGCTTGCGAAGAAACATGACCTGCTGCTGATCGTGGATAATACATTTCTGTCACCGTATTTTCAACGGCCATTTGAACTGGGAGCCGATATCATCCTGCACAGCGGCACAAAGTTCTTAAGCGGACATAACGATACACTGGCCGGATTCATCGTGGTAAATACACCGGAGCTTTCCGAGAAATTACGATATATCATAAAGACGACAGGGGCGGGACTTGCACCATTTGACAGTTGGCTGGTGCTTCGTGGCATCAAGACACTGCCGATCCGTATGGAGAAGGCACAGGAAAATGCACAGGCGATCGTGGAATTCCTGTTACAGGAGAAGAAAGTAAAGAATGTCTATTATCCGGGAATACCGGGAACAAATAATTATGAGGTTTGTAAGAGCCAGGCGAGTGGATTTGGAAGCATGCTGACATTTGAAGTGGAGAGCAAGGCGCTGGCACTCCATATACTGGAATCCCTGAAGCTGATCCCATTTGCAGAAAGTCTCGGCGGCGTAGAGACCTTGATCACATATCCGACGACACAGACTCACGCGGATGTACCGGAGGAAATCCGTATAAAGAACGGTATTACAGACAGTGTTCTGCGTCTGTCGGCAGGAATCGAAGATAAGAAGGATCTGATCGCGGATCTGAAACAGGCAATTGATTCTTTTCAGGGATAATACAGTGTAATATGCAAATAATGATGAAAAAAGTGATTTATCTGAAAAAATTTTTGATATGGAAATATATTTACAGCATAGGAACCGAGACATAACGGGAGGATAATTATGGAAGAAAAAAATCTGAATTTTGATGAAGTGATAGATAGAAGAAATACAGACTGTTTGAAATTTGACTTTGCAGAACGGAGAGGAAAGCCTGCGGATGTTCTTCCACTCTGGGTTGCGGATATGGATTTTAAGACCTCAAGTTTGGTGCTGGATGCACTGACAGAGCGTGTGCAGCACGGAATCTTTGGATATACAGAGAGCAGAGAGAGTTATTTCGAGGCGGTCAGCAAATGGATGGAAGCCCATCATGACTGGAAGGTGGAACGAAGCTGGCTGACAAAGACGCCGGGTGTTGTATTTGCACTTGCAATGGCTGTCAAAGCATATTCCCAAGAAGGAGATGCGGTTCTGATCCAGCAGCCGGTCTATTATCCATTCTCAGAAGTGATCCGTGACAATAACCGGAAGCTTGTGAGCAATGATCTGGTACTTGGGGATGATGGAAAATATCATATTGATTTTGATGATTTTGAGAAACAGATCGTTGACAATCATGTTGTGCTGTTCCTGTTGTGCAGTCCGCATAATCCGGTCAGCCGTGTATGGACGACAGAGGAGCTTACAAAGATGGGAGATATCTGTATCAAGCATGGCGTTACGGTTGTAAGTGATGAGATACATGAGGATTTTGTTTTCGGAGATCACAAGCATACGGTATTTGCGACGATCAAGAAGGAGTTCGAACAGAACTCCGTCACCTGTACTTCTCCTGCAAAGACCTTCAATCTGGCAGGGCTTCAGGTGTCGAATATCTTTATTCCAAACAGAACTCTGCGCACCGCATTTCGTAAGCAGGTGGATGCGGCGGGCTACAGCCAGTTAAATGCAATGGGACTTACCGCCTGTGAAGCAGCATATACTTATGGCGAGACATGGTATCAGGCAATGATGGAATATGTAGAGAGCAATATTGCATTTGTGCGTGATTATCTGAAAAAGGAACTTCCACAGATCAAGCTGATCGAGCCGGAAGGAACTTATCTGTTGTGGCTGGATTTCAGGGCACTCGGAATGACAGAGAAAGAACGGGAGGATCTGATCGTGAATCAGGCAAAACTGTGGCTTGACAGCGGTGCGATCTTTGGTCAGGTAGGCGAAGGCTTTGAACGTATCAATGTGGCATGTCCGAGAGCAACGATCAAGGAGGCTCTTGATCGTCTGAAAGCAGTGATCACAGCATAACCACAGGCAAGTATGATGATTTTGCAGAAAACATCAAAGGTGTGAACCACAATGTAATAGCGGTAGCCGGCGCAACTGTTATAAGAGTAGCAGAGTAGTTTGGCTATAACCATAGCTTATAACCAGTTAAAATATTTTGCCGATTGACAAATTATGGAACTGTCACTATAATAAGCACATAACATATAAAACCTACTTTAATACTAGGATAAAGAAACGTTATAAGATGTACCGGATGAGAAAATCATTTATCCACAGTTGGATGGTGACTGACAAACAGACATTTACCCGGAGGTTGATGCTTCCGGGTTTTATAACGACAACAAAACATACTAACCAGATAGGAAAAGGAGAAATAGAAAAATGGCAAATATTCATTCATCAATTACAGAACTTGTAGGACACACCCCATTGGTAGAATTTGTAAATTATGAAAAAGAGTTAGGACTGAACGCCCACCTCCTTGGTAAGCTGGAGTATTTCAATCCATCAGGAAGCGTAAAGGACCGTGCAGCCCTTAACATGATCTTAGAGGCGGAGAAATCAGGTAAGCTGAAGCCGGGCGGAACGATCCTTGATTTTACAAGTGGAAATACAGGAATTGCAACAGCAGCATTTGCAAATTCCAGAGGATATAAATATGTAGTAGTTATTCAGCCGGGAGTATCAGTAGAACGTACACTGATCTTAAAGGCATACGGTGTAGAACTGCTTCAGGCAGCCGATGTACCGGGCTTCATGGAGATGCTGCAGAACGGCGGCTTAAGCATGGCGAAGCTTACCGTTATCATGAACAAATATGCAGATGAGCATGGTTACTTCTATATCGATCAGGGAACAAATCCTGATAACCCGGAAGCACATTACCGTACAACAGGACCTGAGATCTGGGAGGATACAGATGGAAAGGTTGATTATGTGGTAGCACTGGTTGGAACCGGTGGAACACTGGCAGGTCTGTCCAGATATTTCAGAGAGAAAAATCCTGATATAAAGATCATCGGCGCACAGCCGGCAGTACAGTCCAGAAAGAATGTCAATCATCCGGAAGCAAATACGATCGACGGCGTGCTTGCATTTAAGGATGTTCCGGCACAGAGTGTTCCGGTATTCTTCGATCCGGAGCAGGCTCCATATGATGAATGCCTGGATATCGTAGCAGAGGATGCCTATGAGACAGGAAGAAGACTGGTAAAGAGTGATGGCGTATTCCTCGGACAGTCAGCGGCAGCAGCCTTAAAGGCAGCAACGATCATAGCTGAACGTCCGGAAGCAGCAGGAAAGAATATTGCGATCATCATGGCTGACAACGCATTCAAATATCTGTCAACCAAGATGTATGCAGGGGAATAAAAGAAACGAGCGGGAGCGTCCTCTGTTTGGTAAGGTCAAGAACATATATATGTAATATAAAACATAGAACAGGAAGGAGACAACATGGCAGACTATCTTACATATGCGAAAGAAACCATGAATTTTATAAACAGCCGGAAGAAACAGGGACCGGAAGGTATCTACTGGTCTTTGCAGGATGCGGCAGAAGGAAGATCCATCTATTATGATGAGATCTGTATGTATGCCGGGGCGTCCGGAATCATCGTATTTCTTCTGGGATTATATCAGGCGACGAATGATGTGAGCTATCTGCAGGAGGCAGAAGAAGCAGCCACATATATCCGTTATCGTTTTGATCATGATCGGGATCTGAAAAGAAACTTTTCAAAATACGCATTTTCCAGCGGCTGGAGCGGAGCAGGCTTTGCTATGATACAGCTCTATAGGGCTACCGGAAATCAGAAATATAAAACATTTGTGGCAGATATTATTGAGTCTGCAAAGGCAGATGCAAAGCCCGGAAAAAACGGCAAAGGTTATAGCTGGACTTCATTTCCGGGTATCGTAGGAGATGCCGGAACGGTTCTGTTCTTCTTATATGCAGCAAAAGCATTTGGCAGAGAGGACTGGACAGCATTTGCCGCAAAAGCAGGAGAGAATTTCCTCGAGCAGAGGCATGATGCAGGAAACGGAACCTGTTGGTATCCGGGTGTAGATCCTGTCTACTTCGGAGCAAAAGAAGATTATATCGATCCGAACTTTCCGATGGGAACCGGAGGAATAGGATTTGTATTGCTGAATCTGTACGAAGCATCCGGTGATCAGAAGTTCTTGGATGCGACAAAGGGAATCGCGGATTTCATGATCGCACAGGCGGTTAAGATGAAGGCAGGAAGCCTGATCCCACATGGTTTGCCGGATCGTAAGAATCTGTTCTATCTTGGCTATTGTCATGGCCCGGCGGGAACAAATCGTTTCTTCTATAAATTATATGAGATGACAGGAGAAGACCGGTATAAGCGGTATATCGATATGCTGACACAGGGTGTAATTGATACAGGCGCACCTGAGGTTCGGACGGAAGGATACTGGAATACTTACAATATCTGCTGCGGAACTGCGGGCCTGTTAAATATGTATCTGGGTCTGTGGGCTGCATTTGGTGATGAGACTTATCTGGAACAGGCAAAGAGGTGCGGTAAGGTCATCACAGACGGAGCAACGATCACAGACGGTACGGAAGGAAGAGAGTG
>OJNN01000785.1_pt1 | contig 12830 bp, 6 predicted proteins | sample 1597851 | NCBI WGS metagenome assembly OJNN01 (sample SAMN01915222, study PRJEB22387) | human gut metagenome | isolation source: stool | host: Homo sapiens | place: USA | reverse complement strand
GGCGGGGAACATCTTATGGAAGGCGCAGACTGCCGGCAGACGGTGACGGAAGGACAGACAGTTGTCTGCGGAATGGAGATTGATATGGAGTTACAGATATTACACGCAATACAAGAAATTCATCAGGGATGGCTGACGGACGTCATGCGTCTTTTTACCACCATAGGAGAAAGCGGGCTTGTATGGATTGCCATCGCCATCGTCCTGACATGTATACCGAAGACCAGAAAATGCGGTCTGACTATGATGATCGCAATGGCTATTACCTATCTGGTGGGGAATCTGTTTCTGAAAAATGTGATCGCCAGACCCAGACCCTGCGCAGTCGACAACAGTGTCATATTGAAGATCCCGTTTCCTTCTGAATATTCGTTCCCTTCGGGACACAGCTCCAATGGATTCGCCGGTGCAGTGACGATCTTCTGCTATTATCGCAGAGCAGGACTCTTAAGTCTGCTCATGGCGGCACTTATTGCATTTTCCAGACTTTACTTCTTCGTGCATTACCCGACGGATATCCTGGGTGGAATCCTGCTGGGAACGCTGGATGCACTATTGGCGGTCTGGCTTGTGAAACATCTGGAGAACCGGGCGGATGCGCAGTCTGCATCGAACGCAGATAAATCCGAACACGTGCAGGAAAAATAAAATAATGGGACAGAAACCGGGATCAGACAGAAAGGGCAAAAACGGTGATGAACAGCAGAACGTTATGGAATGATAATTGGTATTTTGCCAAAACGGAATTAGGTGTGAACTGGGAAGACAGGCAGATCTGGGAAGCCAAAATGCAGCCGGTGGATCTGCCCCATGACTGGCTGATCTATGATACGAAGAATCTCTATGAAGACAGCATCGGCTGGTATCGGAAGAACTTTGCCTATGCCCCGGATAAAACAGAAAATGATGACCGTGTCATCCTCCGCTTTGAAGGTGTCTACATGGATTCTTCTATTTACGTAAATGGTGAGCACCTTGGTGACTGGAAATACGGCTATTCTACCTTTGACTGGGATATTACGGATGCTTTACATGAGGGAGACAATGAAATCATTCTGCGCGTCGTATTTCAGGCGCCCAACAGCAGATGGTACAGCGGTGCCGGAATCTACCGGAATGTGTGGATGATCCGGCTGCCGGAGACACATATTCCTCTGGACGGTATTTACACATCTTCTGTTGAGACAAAAAAGGGTTATGACCTGACCATCGACACGGAACTGGAATGGGGAACCGATAGTGGAAACTATGAACTGGAATACTGTCTGCGAGATACTGATAACAGCAAAAGTCCCATAGGAACAGAAACCCAGGAGCTTTTCCGGGTAAAACAGCCTCTCACCCGTGGACAGAACAAGATATCCATGACGATTCCTGTGGATAATCCTAGGAAATGGGATATTACGGATCCTTACTTGTATGATCTGCAGGTATGCCTGTGGAGAGAGCAGGAGACCAACAGCCGGGAACTATGTCAGCAGGAACATCTTCGCATCGGTTTCCGCACCATGCAATTTGATCCTGCCAGGGGCTTTTTATTAAACGGCAGAAAAGTGCGCCTGAACGGTGCCTGCGATCACCATGACCTCGGAGCACTGGGAGCGGCTTTTCACAAAGAAGCCATGCGCCGGAAATTTGAACTCATGCGTTCCATGGGTGTCAATGCTGTGCGGACTTCCCACAATATGCCCGCTGTGGAACTGATGGAACTGGCGGATGAGATGGGATTTCTGATCGTATCCGAAGCGTTCGATATGTGGGAGATGGCAAAGAATCCTTATGATTATGCCAGATTTTTCAAGGAGTGGATGGAGAAGGATGTACGCAGCTGGATCCGCAGAGACCGCAATCATCCTTCCGTTATCATGTGGAGCATTGGCAACGAGATTCCGGATACCCATGCGGATGCCCATGGACAGGAGATCACCCGTAGCCTCCTTGCAGTAGTCAGAAAGTGGGATTACCGGAAGGTGGCACCGGTGACGATCGGTTCCAATTACATGCCCTGGGAAAATGCCCAGAAATGTGCGGATATCGTGAAAGTGGCGGGCTATAACTACGCGGAAAAATATTATGCGGAACACCATGAAAAGCATCCGGACTGGGTCATCTACGGAAGCGAGACTTCTTCTGTCGTACAGAGCCGCGGCATCTATCATTTTCCGCTGGATCGGGCGACCTTGATCGAAGCGGATGAGCAGTGCTCCGCACTGGGTAACAGTACCACCAGCTGGGCAGCGAAAAATACGGAATACTGTATCACTATGGACAGAGATACCCCTTATTCCTGTGGTCAGTTCATCTGGACAGCCATTGACTATATCGGTGAGCCGACGCCTTATCAGACGAAAAACAGCTATTTCGGACAGATGGATACGGCGGTTTTCCCGAAGGATTCCTACTATCTCTTCCGCTCAGAGTGGACAGATGTGAAAAAAGATCCCATGATTCATGTCTACCCTTACTGGGATTTTAATCCGGGACAGCAGGTGGACGTGCGGATCACCAGCAATGCTCCGGAGGTGGAACTGTTCGTAAACGGAGCGTCACAGGGAAAACAGCAGATCGATCATCAGAAAGGAACGGTATTGCAGCCTTCCTGGAAAGTACCGTATGCGCCCGGCAGTATCTGTGCCGTGGCATACGACGAAACGGGTAGGGAGATAGCCAGACAGGAGAGACATTCCTTCGGCAACACAGATCATTATATAGTAAAAGCCAATAAATCTACCATGTGCGCCAACGGCGAGGATATGATCTTCGTGGAGATCTCTGCGGAGGACCGGGATGGATACCCTGTGGAAAATGCTTCCGATTATGTGAGAGTGACCGTGGAAGGCGCCGGACGTCTCATAGGCTTGGACAATGGTGACAGCGCCGATTACGATGCCTACAAGGGAACCGTACGTAAGTTGTTCCAGGGGAAATTACTGGCTATGATCGCAGCAAAAACTACGCCGGGGGAGATTCGTGTGACTGTGGAGGATGCATGGGCAGCCACAGTGAACAGCATGACCAATGAAACCGGCACTGGAACAGCAACGGCAGCTGCCGGACACCGCACGGCGACAGTGACGTTACAGGCAGTCGAAGCACCGATTCGTCCCGGTGTCTGCGCAACAGAAGAAAACAGAGAATATCCGCCCGCCTTTGTGGATCCCGGATTTGTTCCGGTGCGGAAACTGGAAATGAGCGCTCCCTATATGAGATTGACACCGGAGAAGCCGTATGTATTGCTACATACCCGTATCTATCCCATGGAAGCCACAGACCGTAAGCTTCTCTGGAGCATTACTGACGCTTCCGGTATCCCCAGCCCTGTGGCAAAGCTGGAGGAACTGGAAGACGGCGAGAGCATCCGGATCACAGGCGTCAGTGATGGCAGTTTTCAGGTAAGGTGTATGACCTGTAACGGAACAACCAATATTAAAATGATTTCCCAACTTGACTTTGCAGTGGAGGGCATGGGACGGACGTTCCATTCTCCGTATGAGCCGGTGGCGGGTATTTCTTATGTCGGAAGTTTTGGCGGAGACGTAAGCCGCGGAGTGGAGAACAGTGCCGGAACGGACAAGGCACAGCCTACCGGACTGGTCTATGAAGCGTTAGACTTTGGTGAATTCGGAAGTGACGAGATCACGCTGTCCATTTTTGCCAACGATAATGATCCCCACCGGATTCAGATATGGAAGGGAGAGCCCGAAGAGAGCGGTTCCGGGACACAGGGAACACTGGTGGGTGAAATAACCTATCAGAAGCCGGGCATCTGGGAAGTCTTCCAGCCGGATACCTTCGTATTGCCCCGGAGATTAAAGGGTGTAACAAAACTGACAATAGTGTCAGAAGATAAAATTTTCCTGAAAGAGTTTCATTTCACCAGACAGGAAAAAGCTTATGCAAGACTGAGTGCTCTCACGGACGGAGTTACTTATGGTGACAGCTTTGTGAGAACCGGGGATGCCGTTGAACAGATCGGCAATAATGTCTCTTTCGAATTTACGGATATGAACTTTGGAGAAGCGGGAACCGATAGCATTGTCATCTGCGGAAGAACTCCTTTACAGCAGAATACGATCCAGCTTAGGTTTACCGATGGAGCTACACAGGTACTTCCCTTCCCGCACAGCGAGGAATATAGGGAACTGCGTTTCCCTCTGGAAAGAGTGACAGGAGAGCAGAATGTGACCTTCGTTTTCCTGCCGGGATGCAATTTTGATTTCAAATGGTTCCGGTTTGAAAAAAGCGGATCTGAGGAGTAAGTGATAACTATGAGCAAATGGAACAGAAAAATATGGGCAGCAATACTGGTGGTGGGAATGACAGCGTCTCTGACTGCCTGTGGAGGCAGCAAAGGAGAAAACAGCAATGCGTCTGCTGCCGGTACACAGAATGAGACTGCCACCGTACAGGATGAGAGCACGGACAGTAACACTGACAGCACCGGCAGTACCACGTCTCTGGTGCAGGACAACCGGGTACTGCAGATCCCGGACGACAACTACCGTACCTACTATGAGCTTTTCGTATATTCCTTCTATGACAGCGACGGTGATGGCATTGGAGATCTACAGGGCGTACTGGAAAAGCTGGATTATCTGAATGACGGAGATGATACCACGGATATGGATCTGGGAATCAATGGTATCTGGCTCATGCCGGTGATGCCCTCCGTCACCTATCATAAATACGATACCACGGATTATGAGAATATCGATCCGCAGTACGGCACTCTGGAAACGTTTCAGGAGTTGCTGACGGCCTGTCATGACCGTGGGATCCGTGTGATCCTGGATCTGGCGATGAACCATTCGTCCAGTAAACATCCCTGGTTTTTGCAGGCTGTAGAATATCTGAAAAATCTGCCGGAAGGCACTGAGCCTGACTCCTCAGAATGTCCTTATGTGGATTATTACCATTTTTCAAGGGAAGCCCTGAGCGGATATGCACAGGTAAATGGGACAGACTGGTATTATGAAGCGAGATTCTGGGACGGAATGCCGGATCTGAATCTGGAGAATGAGGCGGTACGCCGGGAATTTGAGCAGATCGCGGACTTCTGGCTGGATATGGGTGTGGATGGCTTCCGACTGGATGCGGTGAAAGAGTATGTTACCGGATCCACAGAGGACAATGTGGAAATTCTAAGCTGGTTCGCGGATTATGTTCATGGCAAAGATCCGGAGAATTATCTGGTGTGTGAATGCTGGACGGATCAGAATACCTATGCCAAATATTATGAGAGCGGCGTGGACAGCATGTTTGATTTTGCTTTTGCCGACAAGTCCGGTATCATTGCCAATGTGATGAACGGTAAGGCATCGGCAACATCTTATGCAAAGAATCTGGAAACAGAGCAGGGCATGTATGCACAGTACAATCCGGATTATATCAATGCTCCCTTCTACACCAATCATGATATGGGACGCAGTGCAGGCTACTATGCCGGGGAGAATAGCGAAGCTCAGACGAAAATGGGCAATGCCCTTAATCTCTTAATGAATGGCAATGTATTCCTCTATTATGGGGAAGAACTGGGCATGAAGGGCTCCGGCAAAGACGAGAACAAACGGGCCCCCATGTACTGGAGCAAGGACGGCAATGCGGAAGGCATGTGTAAGGGCCCGGCAGATATGGATGATTTCCGGATGAAATTTGACAGTCTGGAAGAACAGCAGGAGGATCCCGATTCCATCTATAATTATGTGAAACAGGTGATCCGTGTCCGCAACCAGAACCCAGTGATCGCCAGAGGCACCACCGCTTATCTGGAGCAGTATTCCGGTGAACAATGCTTTGCCCTGACAAGAAGCTATGAAGGCAGTAACTTATTATTGTTGGGAAATACCTCTGCGGAGGCTGTGAGCGTGGATCTGACCGGACTTACCGTAGGAGGCACCACAGCGGAGGAACTGGTACTGCTGGGGGAACTTTATACCGGAGAAGAGACCGCGGAGCGTGCCGGTACTGTAGTTACGCTTCCGGCTTATTCGATCCTGATCCTGGGAGAAGAATAAGACGAGCAAAACAGAATACAGGAACAAAAACAGGTCTGTGGGCGAACCCTACAGACCTGTATGCTTTCTTACAAAATCTTCAAATTCGTTTACCGGTAACGGCTTCGAGAAGTAGTAACCCTGAATATCATCACAGTGAAGATTCTTCAGAAACTCTACCTGATCCGAAGTTTCTACACCCTCTGCGGTAATAGTCATACCGAAGCTCTGCAGCAACTGCGTGATATGCAACAGCAGCTTTTCACCGTTCCGGTCACCAATGTAATCGATCAGACTCTTATCCAGCTTGATCGTATCGAAATGCATGACATTCAGCGAAGACAGAGAAGAATAACCGCTTCCGAAATCATCCAGCAGTAAAGTAAATCCTGCTTCATGGAACTGCTCGATCAGGGAGGAAATATCACTGTTATCAATGGTAGCACTCTCAGTGATCTCTAACGGAACATATTTCGGATCGAGCCGGAATGAATTCAAAATCTCCCGGTACTTATCTACCACATTGCTGTAGTATAGGCTGACTCTGGAAATATTTACAGAAATCGGATACAATTTTGCTCCAGCCTGCAGCCATCTCTGCTGTTGTGCGCACACCGTGCGGAACACATATTCGTCCAGTGTTGTGATATTACCGTTTTTCTCAAATAATGGAATGAACTTGCCGGGAGAGAGCATGGTGCCGTCGGGGCGCTTCCAACGGATCAGAGCCTCCGCTCCCAGAATGTTTCCGGTGACGGGGTCTACCTTCGGCTGATACCACAGCTGGAATTCTCCGTTCTTCAGGGCATCTTCGAAGACATCTTCCATCAGACGATCCTCGGAGAGCTGTTTGATATCCAGCTCATCATAAAAAGCATAATGCCTGGTACGTTTTCCTTTTATCGGATACATGGCCTGTACAGCCTTGCCGTAATTCTGTTCGATTTCCTTATGATCGGCGGTCTCATAGATGCCGCACAGTGGGAACAGTTTCGGAATATTAAGCTTTGTGGACAAATTGGAAATATCCTGACACAGGCACTCCAATCTGGGTTCTAAGGTACACCGGTCATTATCCCGCAGGAACAGGATGAACCGGTCTGCATTGATGTGGGCAGAAAATTCACCCAGATGTGTACCGGTTTGCAGGATCTTCCATACTTCCAACAGTGTTTCGTCACCCTTGGCCACACCACAGGTATTATTGATCAGCTTGAAATCCTGAAGATCCAGGGCAACATAGAAGCCGCTGTCTCCGCCTCGGTGGGATAATTTCTCCTTGAAGCAGGCAAAATTATCACCATTTGTCAGAGGATCCACATAAGCCAGACGATATAACTGCCTGCGCCGTGTCCGGATACTGTGCACAAAAGCAAAAGTACCGACTCCGGCGATCACAATGATCAGCAGGATCAGCAGCCGCACCTGAAACAATATCGGAGCGGAACGACTGGAAAGTACCTGATCGGGAACAATAGTCAGGGCGAACCACTGTCTGTCGCTGCGGAGATTGTCCATTGCAGCCGCATAGTAATAATACTTCTGACTGCCTCCATAGAAATAACCACCGTTGGAAGAAGAACTCTGAAGCAGCGTATGCAGATCCTGCAAGGGCTGGTCGTTACGGGCATCCTGAGTCAGATAATCGGACATACGGTCGGCTTCCTGCAGGGAAGCCGGTGCATTGGAAGATGTGGCGATCAGGTCACCGTCCTGATTTACCAGACAACTGAATCCCTGATTATTAAAGGATTGCACGCCTAAAATTTCTTCAAAATGCTGGTTCCGATAGGTGGCAAATAAAACACCGATAATGGAATCACTCTGATCATATACGGGAATGCTGAATACATTGATGGGCTCCGGAGTACCGAGGCGATCCTGGAGGGTATTGGTAATACCAGGAAGTCCCTGCATACCATCCTTAAAAAAATCTCTGCTGGACAGATCCTGTACATAGCCATCGGTGCTTATCACCTGACCGTCCGGTGAGACGAAACCGATCCGTTTAAACTCATAGGTGGAGACAAAAGATCCCAACTGTGCAGCAATGGATTTTGCATTGACTGCATCCGGGGAAACGCTGATCGCATCGGCAAGGCTGTATAATAAGTTGAAGTTTTCACGGAGCTCCTGTTGTACGATCAGGGCGTTCTGCGTGGCAACATCCCGGAGAGTGGACTGTACTTCTTCCTCTGTATCCTGTGTGATCTGGGCAGAACTCCACATAACTGTGGAAATTACCAGCACCAGAGCAATGCTCAGAATGATCAAGGCCTGTTTTGGTAATTTACTTTTTTTCATTTTATATCCTCTTATGTATGTTATAAAAATTACCTTATATAATATACCATTATACACATTTACGATTGCATGGCAACAAAAACTGCATTGACAGTCCGGATTTCCTGTGCTACTGTAAGAATACGCAAATGCAATGAGGAAGAGAGTATTTATCATAGAAGTTTTACAGAGAACATTCCGTAAGGCTGAGAGGAATGGAACGGACAGATAGAGAAGATGGCTTCTGAGCGGCGCACCGAACGGATACCGGGGAGAATAGGAACGGTGGAAGCAAGGCTGCGACAGGATCCGCCTGTTACAGCGGATAGGGTTACGGACCCGAAGAGGTCTGTGTTGCGAAACGCAGACGAAGAGAAGTGGTAACACGAGACAACGCTCGTCTTCTTGAAGAACATAAGGTTCTTTGAGGAGACTTTTTTATTGCAACAAGGTCACAAGTCAAAAATTACGATGTGCTTGCACAAGAGTAATTTTATGACTTGATGACCTGCCCCGATATGAGCATAAAAGTGGAGCGTAAGCTTCACGATATGCGAATATTGGGTTGGATTGTGAGAGTGCGGAGCACGGAACGATCCGTTGGAATTAAAATAAATAAGAAAAGGAGAATGTGATTTATGGAAAGCAAAGGAAAATATTATCTTACCACAGCGATTGCCTATACATCTGCGAAGCCCCATATCGGCAACAACTACGAGATCGTACTGGCTGACAGCATCGCGCGTTTCAAGAGAAAGGAGGGCTATGATGTCTTCTTCCAGACCGGTACTGACGAGCATGGACAGAAGATCGAACTGAAGGCTGAGGCAGCCGGCATCACTCCCAAGGAACATGTAGATAAGATCGCCGGTGTCATCCGCGGTCTGTGTGATCTGCTGAACATTTCCTATGATAAGTTCATCCGTACCACGGATGAGGATCATGAGAAGCAGGTACAGAAGATCTTCAAGCGTCTCTATGATCAGGGGGACATCTATAAGGGAGCTTACGAGGGAATGTACTGTACTCCCTGTGAATCCTTCTGGACCGAGTCCCAGCTGGTGGACGGCAAGTGCCCGGACTGCGGCGGTGTCGTAAAGCCTGCCAAGGAAGAGGCTTATTTCTTCCGCATGAGCAAATATGCAGACAAACTGATCAAGCACATTAATGAGCATCCCGAGTTCATTCAGCCCGTTTCCCGTAAGAACGAGATGATGAACAACTTCCTGCTCCCCGGACTGCAGGATTTGTGCGTATCCCGTACCTCCTTTACCTGGGGCATTCCGGTGACCTTCGATCCCAAGCATGTCATCTACGTGTGGCTGGATGCACTGACCAACTACATCACCGGTATCGGCTACGATGCAGATGGCAACAGCACCGAGCAGTACAAGAAACTGTGGCCCGCAGACCTGCATCTGATCGGCAAGGACATCATTCGTTTCCATACGATCTACTGGCCTATTTTCCTGATGGCACTGGGTGAGCCCCTGCCGAAGCAGGTATTCGGACATCCCTGGCTTCTTATGGGCGGTGGCAAGATGAGCAAATCCAAGGGAAATGTGGTCTATGCGGATGATCTGGTAGATTATTTCGGCGTAGATGCAGTACGTTACTATGTACTGCATGAGATGCCTTTTGAAAATGACGGTAATCTGACCTGGGAACTGGTAGCAGAGCGTACCAATTCCGATCTGGCCAACACCCTGGGCAACCTGGTGAACCGTACCATTTCCATGAGCAACAAGTATTTTGGTGGTGTAGTAGAGAATAGGAATGTACAGCTGACCGAGAACGATGCAGCAGTGGATGCCGATCTGAAACAGACTGTGACCGGCACTTATGCAAAAGTAGTAGCCAAAATGGAAGAACTGCGAGTAGCAGATGCCCTGACCGAGATCTTCGGCATCTTCAAACGCTGTAATAAATACATCGATGAGACCGAACCCTGGGTACTGGCCAAGGACGAAGCCAAGGCAGATCGTCTGGCTACCGTTCTGTACAATCTGGTGGAAGGTATTATCATTGGCGCATCCCTGTTAGAGCCTTATATGCCCGAAACCGCAGAGAAGATCGCAAAACAGCTGAATACCTCCCTGCGTGACTTCGATCAGTTAGAGCAGTTCGGCCTGTATGAGAGCGGCAACAGGGTGACTGACCAGCCTGAGATCCTCTTCGCCCGTCTGGATATGAAGGATGTAGCAAAAAAAGAGGCAGAGCTGGAAGAAGCCATGATCAAGGCAGCAGCGGAGCATGAAGCGGAAGAGGCAAATGCCGAGGCAGAAAAGGCAGAGCAGGAAGCCATCGATATTGAGCCTAAGACAGAGATCGAATATGACGACTTCGCAAAAATGCAGTTCCAGGTAGGTGAGATCATTTCCTGTGAGGCAGTGCCCAAGTCCAAGAAGCTGCTGTGCAGCCAGGTGAAGATCGGCAGTCAGGTACGTCAGATCGTCTCTGGCATCAAGGCACATTACAGCCCGGAGGAAATGGTGGGCAAGAAGGTTATGGTATTGGTGAACCTGAAGCCTGCGAAACTGGCAGGAGTAATGTCCGAGGGCATGATCCTGTGCGCAGAAGACGCGGAAGGCAATCTGGCTCTGGTCACCCCGGAGAAGAATATGCCTGCCGGAGCAGAGATCTGTTAAATAGTATATGACAACGCAACTTTACCGGGTGTGGCGCGCTTCTGCACCACCTCGGCCACGGCGTCCATGCCGTTGGCATCCGCCAGTGCGCGCAGCTCCTCAAGGCTGCGGGCCATATCGTATTTGCCCTGATCCAGCGCCAGCAGCACCACCGGCAGCTTCTCGCCGTCGGTGGTTTTCTGGGCGGTGGTGCCAAGGTCCAATTCAATCGTGTTATCGCTCATAAATCCTCTTTTAGCAGGTGATAGGCGCGGCAGGGAACCGGGGTGCCGTCAAACTTGCGGTCAATCACATCGTGGTCATAGACAAAGCCTGCCTTCAGCATCACGGAACCGCTGGCAACGTTTTCGTTGTCATGGATGGCGGCCAGCCAGTCGGCCTCGACAGTGTCAAACCAGTAGTCCCGCACGGCGCAGAGGGCCTCGGTCGCGTAGCCCTTGTTCCACCATTTGCGGCCCAGCACATAGCCGGTCTCCCACACATCCCCCAGACGCTCGGTGTTCAGGTGCCAGCCCGCCTTCTGTGCCGGGTCAGGAAAGAGACTGATGCTGCCGAAGAGCACCCCGGTGTGCTTGTCCGTGATGCCCCACTGGTAGAAGGTCGGCTCCTCGTAGTGCTTTTCCCACTCGTTCAGGATCTCGGCGGTCTCGCCCCAGCTGCGGTGGGCGTTCCAGCGCAGATACCGGGTCACCTGTTTGTCGCTGGCCCAGTTGTTGTACATCATCTCGCTGTCATCAATCGAGAGCCGCCGCAGCAGCAGCCGCCCGGTTTCCAGCTCTTGTGTGCCGCAATGCTTCATAGTGTCCCCTTATTTCTTGTGAAAAATACTCCGCAGGATCCCCATGCCCATCGCCCACAGCTTGGTAAGCTGGGCGCGGTAGAGGGTGCAGTAGATGAACAAAATCACGCCAACCAGCGCAAATTTTATAAAGAAATGCTGCCACAGCAGCGTGCCGATGGCCGTGACGGCGAACGCCAGCAGGAAGCCGGAAATCGTTTTGGAATAGCTGGCCACCGTGCGGTAGTACATCTGGCCGGTAACGCTGCGGTACAAAAACGCAAGGCCGTTGCTGGCGGCCAGCGCCAGCGCCGCGCCGGTCAGCCCGAAGGCGGGCACCAGCCACGCGCAGAGCCCCAGATTGGACAGCGCCCCCAGCCCGATGCCGATGGTGTCATGCCACGGCTTGCGGGCAATCGAGTTGCCGTAGACCGTGCCCTCGCACAGGATGTTGAACACCACGGCCAGCATCAGCAGCGGGAAGATGGCCAGACAGCCGCGCTTGTCCGGGAAGATGATGAACACGATATCCTCCAGCATGACCAGCACGCAGAAGAAACCGAAAATCAGCAGATTGAGCATATCATGCACGCGGCAGATGCGCTCCTGCTCCTCGCGGTAGTGGGCGTAGACGTAGGGGCCCCAGTAGGTGGAGAAGCCCGCCTGAATGGCCGTGACCAGCTGTGCCAGACTGTAGCCGAAGGCAAACAGACCCTGCGCGTTCTCGCCGCAGGCGTTGCCCACAAAGGAGAGGCAGATGCCGCTGGACAGGCTGAAGAGAATCTGCGCCGGGGCCAGCGCCACGCCGTAGGGCACGGTCTGGCGGGCAATGCCGCCCAGCTGTGCGGCGGGCAGGGGGGCCAGCACAGCGGCCCGGTACTTGTAGCCGAAGGCGATGGCCACCACGCCGAAGCTGAGGATAGCCGCCACGGCCAGAATAAAGACGTTGGAGGTGAAAAAGCCCGGCAGCAGATAGAACAGGTTGTAGCAGCCCTGCATCCAGAGCGTCTCGGCCGTGTAGGCGCGCAGATCATTTTCCAGGCGGAGCAGCACATTCAGATACCGCACCAGCATATACAGCGCGGCAGTCCTTGACGATAACAGGCTCAAAACGCTTTTTGACCTTGC
>OJNN01000781.1_pt1 | contig 12881 bp, 8 predicted proteins | sample 1597851 | NCBI WGS metagenome assembly OJNN01 (sample SAMN01915222, study PRJEB22387) | human gut metagenome | isolation source: stool | host: Homo sapiens | place: USA | reverse complement strand
CCTGATGAAGCACTACCACGTCGGAAACGGAAAGGCTGTGTCCCTTAAAATCTTTCGGGTGGTCGATATTGAAACGGGTATAAATATCTTCAAGGGAAGTTCCCGGTGCAAGGGGCGCGGTATAGATAAGCTCATAGTTTGCTCTCTCTACGGTGTGTCCCGCCGCCTGCAGGCGGTCGTAAGGCTCAAAGTGCAAGTCCCTTGTGGCGTCGCCGCGGGCTAACTGATAAATCCCGTAGCTGTCCTCTTTGCCATAGAGTAAAAGAGCTTCCTTTGTCGGCTCACTTTCCCGTAGCTGCTGCTTCATGGCGTTGTATTCATGCAGGGCTTCCCAAGTTTCCTTTTCTACACCGAACAAGCCGCCTTTTTCTGCGTGTTCCTGTAAATCGGTCAGACTGGTAACGGCTCCCTCGGTGCCGTCCTCATAGATACGGAAAACCTCGATACCGTCCTGTGTAAACAAATGCTCGGCGGCTTCCTGTTGCAGCGGAAACATACCGTCCCAAGAATAGCCGTAGTCCTGCATTTCTTTTATGCTGATAGAGGCGTCGGGTACGGGGATTTCCGGCTGCTCCTGCGGTGGTGCGTCTTGCCCGATTTCCTGTACCTCGGAAGTCTGCTCCTGTTCCTGTGCCTTTTGCAGCTCTGCGATATGTTCATCAATGCTGTTGATGATTTCCGCTGCGGTGCTGCGGATTGTTTCAAGAGAGCTTTTCAGTTCGGCAAGCTCCCGTCCGGCACTCCACCCGGCAACGTACCCAAAGGAATAGTCAGAAGTATCAAGCCCGTAATGCTGGCACACGGTATAGGCGATACTTTCTGCCTGTACTTCACGGGTGCGGCGGTCGGGTCTGTTCTCCAAGTCCTCCAACGGGGCGTTAAGGTCAATGTCGTGCAGCTTCGCATGGGCGATTTCATGGATAAGGGTTTTTAAGGTTTGCAGCTCGCTCATGCCCTCATCAAGTGCAATGCGCTTGTCCTCCAAGTGGTAGTAACCATGTGCGCCGCCCTCGATTTTTTCAAAGCCGACAGGAACAGGAGAAGTCTTTTCAAGGGCAGCGAAAACGTCCTTGTAATGCTCCACGTCCCCGGTCAGCATATTTACGGCAATATTGGGGATTTCCCTGCCCTCGGTCTGCGATACGTCAAAGACAGATACCACCTTAAAGGCGGGTATCGTGATTTCCTTTTCCTCGGTTACGGGCTTTCCGTCCTTGCCGATAAAGGCTTTTCCCGTCTGCGGGTCGATTTTCTCCATTTCTTTTTTAATCTTGAACGGCGACGGGGCAAGGATTTTGATACCCTTTTGTCCTTTCATCACGTTTCGTCCAAAGTTATTTTTCCATGCGGAAAATCCGGCGATAAGGGAAGCGTCGGGCTTTTGCATGGCGATCAGCAGCGTATTGTTAAAGCTGTAATTATGAAACTTTGACATGACGCGCAGATATTCCTTGTAACGCTCGCTGTCAAACAGTTCCGTAATGCCTTGCTCCAAACGGTCGGTAATCTCTTTGAGCTTTTCGGCGGGCTTCTCGCTCGTCAGCACGATAGGGATAACCGGGCGCGGCTCCTGTGGCTGCTCTGCGGTCTGCGCCGTTCTCTGCCCCGGCGCGGCTGCGTCCATTTCTACCTTTGACGGGTCGGGTCTTTCCGGCTGCGGGGGCTGCGGCGTTACCCGGTATTCCTCCGGCACGTCGCGCCCGTCGTACCATTCTGTAAAGGTGTTGCGGTTGTTGTAGATATAGCCCTTTTCGGTAAACATACCGTCGTCGTTAATGGAAGCGTCCCGCCCGTATTCCTCATACATGAAATACTTTTTCGCTTCTTCGGGAAGTTCCGGTTCTTCCAGTTCATCAACCAGATAACGCCCGTATTCTTCTTCATTGTGGACGGACGGATAAATCCAGTAGCAGTCAAGGTTCTGTGCAAGGTTGATAATGTCCTGTAAGCTGTCGGCATGGTCGCCGTATTCAATGGCTGCAATGAATTTCTCCCGGTCGTCGTCAAACTGCATTTCCAAGAGCTTCCCTAAATAGTTCAGCTCGTCGGGGTGGGAATACTCGCTTAAATGCTCCGTCAAGCCGGGGATAGTGGATTGAAATTCTGTGAAATGCCATTCCTCATAGTGCTTGAAGTCAATCCCGATACGGTCAAAGACTTCTTTCAGATGTTCGGCAGTCGTGGGGAATGTCACCCATTCGCCCGCGGGTCTGCCCTCGGTGTACTTCCCAAGATTGGAAAGATAGCCGCTTAAAATCGGTTCTGCCATTTGTTCGCTCCTTTCTTTTTCAATCATGCGGTGCATAAGCTCAAAATCCTCAATGCTCATGCTCCCGTCAAATACATAGGGGTTAAAATCCTCCCCGTCCCGGTAGGGCTTTTCGGAAAAGGGAAGCCCCGCTTCATGGGCGGCTGCCCTCGCTTCCTCGATAACCTCCGGGGGAAGCCTGTCGTCATGCGCTCCGATAAAACCGTCAATGTCGTTCATGCTGTTTTCGTAGTGGTAACGCACTCCGGCGGTCAGCTCGTCAAGGCTCATGTCCTCGCCTAAATGCCCGCAATAGTAGCCGTTTAAGATAACGGCGGCGGGGTCAATGCTTTTTATTTCCTCTAACCGGCTCCTGTCCTCCGGGTAGAGCGTATCGTCCATATCAAGATGAAAATATTCCGCGTTCCATGAACGCCCCTGTTTCCAGAACGCCACCCATGCGATACCGTCCCTAAGCTCGTCTTGATAGTCCTTTACGGTGTCCCGTAAACTTGCCATAGTGAAAAACCTCCTTTCTCTGCGGCAGCGTCATAAGCTGCATTTTTTGGCTGCATGGTCTACTACGGGTACGCCCGCATTTCTGCCAAATATTTTTGAAAATTTTTAGAGGGTGAAGCCCTCCGCAAAAGAGGGTTTGGGAAACTTCCCAACAAGCAAAATCCCCGTCCGGCGCGTCAGCGTCGCAACGGGGATTTACGGAAGTGGGTACCCGCTTCCTATGCTTGCTATTCCAGTTCTTTGTCCTTTGAAATGGTTACTTTGTAATTCACATATTTGCCGCCCGTGTCGGCTAACAGTACCGTTCCGTCATAGGTTTTGCCCGTTTTTACGGAATACAGCTTTTTGACTTTTGCCTTGCCGGATTTAAGAAGTGCTGCGGCAATCTTCGGGGTAAAGACGGTTTTCCGTTCCTCAAAGAAGCGGTCATTTTTCCACATGGTAAAGCTGCAATCCCTGTTGGAACAGTAGTAGTTTTTCTTTCCCTCGTAGACCGGGGATTTGCAGCGGGGACATTTCCCAAGCTCTGTTTTTTCTGTCTTGAAAAGCTCCGGCTTTTCGCCCAACACGGAAGCATAGGTTTTTACAAGCTCCTGCGCCATTGCTTCAATCGCCTGCATGAAAGTGTCCGGGTCGGCGTTGCCCTTTGCAATCTGCGTCAGATTGTTTTCCCATGCAGCCGTAAGCTGCGGAGAAGTTAAGCTGTCCGGCAGGACGCAGACAAGGTTTGTGCAGTCTTTGGTGGGAAGTAGCTGCTTGCCCTTGCGCTCCACAAAGCCGCCTTTGACTAACTTTTCAATGACAGCGGCGCGGGTGGCGGGTGTACCAAGCCCCCGGCGTTCTGCGTCTGGGTCGGTGTCCTCATTCCCGGCGCGTTCCATAGCAGAAAGTAAGGACGCTTCATTGTGGGGCTTCGGGGGTGTAGTGTCATGCTCCGTAACCTTTGCAGCAGGGTTTTCAAAGGTCTGTCCCTCGGTAAAGTCAGGCACATCTAAAACAAGTTCGTTTTCGTCGTCGCTGTCCGGCTTCTTTTTGAGGGTCGCCCGGTAAAGCCGTTCCATGTCTTTCCACCCGGCAGCGATTACCGCCTTTCCCTTTGCCGTAAATTCATGGTCGGCGCAGGAGAAAACCGCCGTTACCGCTTCAAAACTGTACGGCTCGGCGGTCGCCATAAGCAGACGCGCCCCGGCAAGGGTAAGGATATTGCGCTCGCTTTCCGGCAGCGCGGTAAGGTCAGCCTTTGCAAGCTCCATAGTGGGAATGATTGCGTGGTGGTCTGATACCTTTTTACTGTTCAGCACCTTTGCAATCTCCGGCGAAAAATCCGCGCCCTCCATAAAGGAAAGTTTCTCACAAAGCACCTTGATAATGCCCGTCGCTGTTTCTCCCATGTCGTCGGTCAGATAGTTGCTGTCCGTTCTCGGATAAGTAAGCAGCTTCTTTTCATAAAGTGTCTGTGCAAGGTCAAGGGTCTGCTTTGCCGTGTACCCGTAGATACGGTTTGCTTCCCTTTGCAGAGAGGTAAGGTCAAAGAGCTTCGGCGGTATAGCGGTTTTATTTTCACGGGTCAAGGAAGTGCAGACAGCCGCCGACGCTTCGCAGGCCGCTTTCAGTTTGCCCGCTTCATCAGCGGCGCAGATCTTCGCGCTTGCCGCTTCTGCGCCGGGGAGCATAAGGCGCACATGATAGTAGGTTTCTTTCTTGAAGTTTGTAATGGCAGCGTCCCGGTCTACAAGCATTTTTAGGGTTGGGGTCTGAACGCGCCCCACGTTCAAGGTTTTTCCATACAGGCAGGAGAAAAGGCGGGTCGCGTTAATGCCGATAAGCCAGTCAGCCTTTGCCCTGCATAGTGCGGAATGGTAGAGGGCGTCGTATTCCCGCCCGTCCTTCAGATTGTCAAAGCCACTTCGGATTGCTTCGTTTTCCATTGAGGAAATCCAAAGACGGGTAAAGGGCTTCTTGCAGCCCGCTTGATGATAGACAAAGCGGAAAATCAATTCTCCCTCGCGTCCTGCGTCGCAGGCGTTCACGACTTCCGAAACGTCGGCGCGGTGCATGAGGTCTTTTAAGATTTTGAATTGTTTTCCCTTGTCGGCAGCTACGGTGTACTGCCATTCCTGCGGCAGAATGGGTAAGCTGTCATAGCTCCATTTCCTGTACTGTTCCCCATAGGCGGCAGCTTCCGCAAGTCCTACCAAATGCCCGATACACCAAGAGATAACATAACCGTTCCCCTCGATATATCCGTCTTTCTTCTCCCTTACGCCAAGGGCGGCGGCAACCGCCGCCCCGACGCTGGGTTTCTCACAAATCACAAGTTTCATTCTTCCTCGTCCTCCTGTTCGGTGTCTGCGCGGTCAGCTTCTTCCGACTCGTCCTCGTCGTATTCGTCAAAATCGAACTCGTCAAGGTCGGTGCTGCCTTTCACGTTCTGTTTCTGTTTCATAAACTTAACGTAGTAGAGGGCTGCGCCGCCGCCAAGCAAGCCCACGACAAGGAAAATCAAAAGCCCGCCCATGCCGTTTTGGGGCTGCTCCTGCCCGGTGGGTTCCTCCGGCGCGGCTTCCTTGCCTGTGCAGCTATCCATGTTGACAGAGCAGACGGGGCAGGCGGTGTTTACTTCGCCCGCCTTGCATTTCTCGGTACAGTTGCAGACAGCCGGGGGCTGCTCGGTCTGTTCCTCCCCGATAATCGCCATAAGGTCGCTTTCGTCTACTTGATTTAAGAAGTGGACGGAATTTTCCCCCTCGGCTGCCCGGTCAACGATAATGTAAAAATAGTTGCCGCCTTTGCTTTTCACGACGATAAACTGCTTATCCTCGGCAGCGTCCCCGTCGATGTCGTCCACAAGGGTCATGTTGCCCTCCGGGGTAAGGGGCTGCGGTTCGGTTTCCACGATTACGCCGCTGTCGTCGGTTTCCTCTGTCGGGGTCTGCGCGTAGGCAGTAACGGAAAAGCCGCCCACAAGGACAAGGGCGGCGCAAAGTGCGGTAATGCTTGCAAGGATTTTATTCTTCATCTGCATTGTCCTCCTGTTCCTCATAGTCTGCGGGGATAGGGGCAATGCCCGGAATACCGTTGCCGGAAAGCATAGCGGTAAGCTCCTGCGGGGTCAGGCGCATGGAGCGCACGAGCTGAACGATTTGCAGATTTTCCGCTTCGGTTTTCTGTGCTTCCAGTCCGCGCAGCTTGTTCTGATACTCCGTGATTTTCTCACGGGTCTTTTGGATTTCCTTTTCAATTCTTTCGATTTTACTCATAGCCATAATGATTTTTCTCCTTTCGATTTTCAAATGTGTTTGTTGTATGTCAGTTCCAGTTCATCAGCCCGTACCCTTTGATACAGGCATAGTCAAGGGGATAGCTCTTAATCTTGCAGGCGTCGCCGGAATTGCCCTCAACGGTATAGACGCGGCTTTCGTCCCTGCCGATAACAAGCCCAACATGGTCTGCGCTGCCGTCTAAGTCCCAGTCAAAAAAGATAGCGTCGCCGGGGGCAATGTTTTCATAGCCCCGCGCTCCCCATTGTCCGTGAGAGGTAAACCACGGAATACCCTGCGACTGGCAGGCGGCAAAGCGCGGTTCGGAAAGCCCCATTTGCCCGTAGCACCAGGACACAAAACAGGCGCACCATTCCACGCGGGAGTTGAAGCCGTACCAGCTCCAATACGGATAGCCGCCCACATTTCCGACTTGCTGCTTTGCAAGGTCAACGATAGCGGTATTACCGGGGCGCGTTCCGTTTACAAAGTCCACGCCGCTTAAATCCTCGGACGCGGAAGTGTCGGGAGAGCCGCCGCCAAAGATAAGGGGCTTGTTCCCGCTTGTCTGCAAGTACACCCGGTACATTTCCAGTTGTTCCGGGGGCAGATTATTTTCCGCAATGGTGGATAGCGGGGTGTTCGTCAGCTTGACGTTTAAGATGTAATACTCATAAGGCACTTGTACCGTGTAGGTGTCCGTATGCTCGTTGCCGTCCTCGTCTGTCCATGTGTCGGTGCGTTCTTCCTCCCGGTAGCGTATTTCCACTTCCTCGGTCAGCGTCAGCCTGTATTGCTGATTGAAAATCCGTTGTAATTCGCTCTGTACCTCGGCGCGGGTGTAGCTTTGGTATTTTGCGGTCAGATAGGACGCTAATTCGTGGGGGTTATGCCCGATATTTGCAAGGTCATAGCGGTACTCGTCATAGCCGGGGTGGGTGCTTTCGATAGCGTCAATCTCGTTTTGCAGCCCGCTTTCCAGTCCGGCATAGGCATTTTCCACTTCCACAAGGTCGCTGTCCTCGGACGTATAAGACGTTCCAAGCACGCCGTTTAACGTGCCGGAAAACATTGCACCACAAGAGGACAGCCCGGACAGAAGCATAATGAAAAGCAGCAGCGCCCCGACAGCGATTGCCACGCCCGCCGGGTGTCTTGCCACAAACGCCGCTGTCTGCTTCGTTTTCTCGGCGGCTTTGGCTGCCGCTTTGCGGGTGCGTTCCGCTGCGCCCTTGATACCCTTTGCAGTATTGCGGGCTTCCTTTGCATACTGCTTTTTAATCTGCTGTTTCTGCCAAAAACGGGAAATAGGGTTACTGGTTAGCTGTGGGTTCTCATGCAGGGTCTTATGATACTGAAAATCCACGTTTGCCTTGAAAGCAGCTTTTTCAGCCTTTGCCGCTTCCCGGTAGGGTTTCAGCTTGTGGCTGCGGTAGCCCTGCTTGATTTTCCTTACCCCGTACTTTGTGCCGCGCTCGGCGGCTTCCTCGCTCTTATGTGCGCCCTCCACGCCGGAATTATCCTTTTCGACAGAATGGATTTTGTTGTGTACCAAAATCCCGGCTTCCTGTGCGGGGCGGGATAAGGGGCTGTGTTTGTCCTTAAATCCGGGCGGCTTGTCCTTTTCCTCAAAGTGCAGGCGGGTCTTGCCTTTCCCGGTGGCTTCGTCAAAGGTGCGCTCTTTCGTAAGTTTCTTTTCTTTGGGGATAGCTGCCTTTGCCTTATCCAGTCGGTCAGCGGCTTTGTCGGATTTCTTGATATACTTTTCAAGCTCCGGGGCAGCGCGTTCCTCGTCGGTAAATTGCAGCCGGGAAGATTTCGTCCCGGCGGTAGCTTCTGCCTGTGCCTTTCGTACCGCTTTTTTAGACGCTTTGCGGGTATGGGCGGCGTCGATATGCTCCATGACGCGTTCCGTTTTGCCCGTGTCTGCTTTGGGGGCAGCTCCCGGCACATGGGGCAAGGGAGAAGTCGGGGAAGCTGCACCTTGTAGCTGCGCTGCGTCCTGTGCTGCCTGTTGCTCCGGGGATTTCTGAAAATCCGCGTCCTGCGTCCGCTTGCTGATACGTTCCGTGTCTCCCGTGGTCTGATTTTCTGCGATAGCCCCGTCGCGGGTCATTTTCTGCGTGATTTTATCACGGGGCTTTAATGGGTCTTTCAAGTGTTACCACCTCCAATCCGCGCCCCTGCAAGGGCGCAATACTCGGCGTTCAGTTCAATGCCGATATAGCGGCGGTCAAGGCTTTTCGCTGCAAGCCCGGTGGTACCGCTTCCAAAGAAAGGGTCAAGGACAACGCCGCCTGCCGGACAGCCCGCCAGTATGCACGTTTCCGCGAGTTTCGGGGGATAAGCGGCAAAATGCCCGCCCTTATACGGTACGGTATTGATAAGCCAAACGTCCCGCTTGTTCCTTGTGGTCGGCATAAGAGCGTCGTCATAATAGCCGCCGCTGCGGGTTTTATTGATACCCTGTACCTTGCCCTGTCCGGGTATTTCCTCGGCATATTTGTGTCCTGCGCCGCGCCCCTGCCGGTACCGCGCAGCCGTTCCCGGCGCAATCGGCTCTGCAATGGCGGCAGCGTCATAGTAATATTTCTTTGATTTCGTCAGTAAAAAGATATGCTCATAGCAGCGGCTCGGTCGGTCGCGGCAGCTCTCCGGCATAGGATTTTCTTTCAGCCAGATAATATCGCTGCGTAAATACCACCCGTCAGAGCGCAGGGCAAAAGCAAGCTGCCACGGAATACCGATTAAATCCTTTTGCTTGCAGCCCGCTTTCATGCCTGTGCCGCAGTAGGTATCTGCGATATTCAGCCAAAACGTCCCGTCGTCTTTCAGTACCCGGCGCAGTTCCCGGAATACTTCTACAAGCCTGTCAATGTACTGCTCCGGCGTGTCCTCCCGTCCAATCTGCATATCAAGCCCGTAGTCCCTTAGTCCATAGTAAGGCGGGCTTGTGACGCAGCAGTTCACGCTTTCGCTCGGCAGCTCCCGCAGGGCATAGAGGGCGTCGCGGTTGATGATTACGTCCGTTTTCATGGCTTGCTCACTTCCTCTGGCTTTGTCGTAAGCAGACGGTAAAGCTCGGTGTCGGTTGGGAAGCGGTCAATGAACGGCAGCACCACATTCCCGTAAAAGATAAGCCCCTCGCCCGCTTCGGTATGGGTAACGTATTTCATCTGCTGCGGGGAAATGTTGAGCTGCTTTGCAAGGATAGCCCGGTCGCCCTGTGCCTGATTGAGCATGAGGACAAAATCAGAGTTTTCAAAAATATTCTCGACTTCGCGGCTGCTTAAAAGGTCTTTGACGTTCTGCGTGATAGCGGTCGGTATGCCGCCCCATTTACGAAAACGCTTCCAAATCTCCACGGAATAGGCTGCGGTCTGTTCCTCTTTCAAAAGCAAATGAAACTCGTCCATATAGTAACGGGTCGCCTTTTTCTCGGCGCGGTTTACGGTAACGCGGTTCCACACCTGGTCTTGCACAATGAGCATACCTAATTTTTTGAGCTGCTTTCCAAGCTGCTTAATATCAAAGCAGACAAGGCGGTTTGAAAGCTCCACGTTGGTACGGTGGTTAAAGACGTTCAGAGAGCCGGAAACATAAAGCTCCAATGCCGCCGCAATGCGGGCAGCTTCCGGCTCCGGCTGTTTCAGCAGTTCGTTGTAGAGGTCGCCCAAAATCGGCATTTTTGCCGGGTCGGGGTCTGCAAGGAAAGGTCGGTACACATTCCTAACGGCGCGGTCAATGACGGTCTTTTCCACTGGCTGCAAGCCCTCTTTGCCGCCGATAACAAGCTCGCAGAGGGAAAGGATAAAGTCGGATTTCAAGGCAAGCGGGTTGTCGTCCTCGGAGTAGTTGAGGTTAATATCCATAGGGTTCACATACTGGGGCTTGCCGTCCATGCCTTTTCCGGCAGGCGACAGGCGTATCACTTGCCCGCCCAAACGCTGCACAAGGGAAAAATATTCTGCTTCCGGGTCGCAGATAATAATATCGTCGTCAGTAATGAGAAAGGCGTTTGTCATTTCCCGTTTTGCCGCAAAGGATTTACCGCTTCCCGGTGTTCCGAGGATAAGCCCGTTGGGATTTTTCAGTTGCTTGCGGTCGCAGAGTATCATGTTGTTTGACAGCGCATTTAAGCCGTAGTAAAGGGCTGCGCCCCGCTGAAAAAGCTCCTGTGTGATGAACGGGATAAAAATAGCGGTGCTGCTGGTCGTTAATCCTCTTTGAATGGGGATAAGGTTCTCTCCAAGAGGGATAGAGGACATAAAGCCCGCTTCCTGCAAATAGTCAAGGCGGGTCAGAGCGCAGTTGTTTTTCTGTGCAAAGCCCGCCGTAGCAAAGATGTCATTATCCAGTTTCCGCTTCGTATCTGCCATGTTTACCACAAGGAACGTCAGCAGAAACATTCGCTCGTTGCGGCTCTGTAAATCCTGCAACAGATTTTTTGCTTCGCTGCCGAAAGTAGCAAGGTCGGACGGAATTATATCCATGTCATACCCGCTGCGTACCGCTTTTTTCTGTTCCTCAATCTTCATCTTGTCGAGGTCGGTTATCTTGCGCTTGATAGTCTTGATTGCTTCGCTCTGGTCGATACTGCGGATATGCAGATTGACGATTATCCCGTTTTCAAGGTCGAGAATGTCCGAAAGCATACGGTCATTCAGCTCCGGCGCAAGGATTTCAAGGAACGATACCGCACCGAGTTTTCGCCCCATGCGGAACGTGCGCCCGTCGCCAAAACGGAACGAGGACGGGGCGATAAAGTCCTTTGTGGTAAGCCCGGACGGTACAAGCCAGTCCCAAGAGAAATGGAACGGCTCGCCCTCCGGGTGGAAAATCCCATGCAGTACGTTCAAGCGTTCCTGTCCGTTCATGGGGCGGGCGGTTACGCCAAGCACCTTAAAATTATTGAGTACGTCGGTTTCGATACGGGAAAGGCGGGCTTTTGCGGCTGCGAGATTGTCCGCTTCAATGGAAAAGGTAATGTACTTGCACTTTTCCAGTCCGTTGTTGCCTTTTTCAAGCTGATTTTTCAGCATATCCGCGTACTCCCTGCGGATAGAGTTAAAAGCGTCGTCCTGCGCCGGAATTTCGATAGCCGCCTGTGCCTTTTCCTTTCTTGCGCCCTGATTGATGAAAGAGAGCTGCACCGATACGGAAGCGTCAAAGTAGTTGAGAAAATCGCACCAGTTTTCAAAAATGGCGGTCTTATCATCTGCCTGTGCAAGCTGATAGTTAATATCTTCAAAGACAAGGCTTTTACTGTATTTCTTTTCCGTTACCCTGCAAATCCCGTCCGGGTACATCTGCAAGTAGGGAATGGTCTGTTGTGCGGTGTGGGGCTTCCCGTCGCCCTTTGCCGCCTGTATCACGGCGGCGATTTCTTTCTTTTCTGCGCGGGTCAGCTTACGCTTCACGGGATTTTTTACCGCGCGGGTCATGGTTTTTCGTTCTGCCATTGACAATAGCCGATACCTCCTTTTCCAGTTTTCGTTGTTTTTCTATGACGGCATAAAAATTTTCCGTCTGATAGGGGCGTTCCTTTGGTCGGATAAACTTTGTCTGAATGACGTTCTTTATCACGACTTCAAGGGGCTGCCCGTGTTTTTCATACATTGCCAAGAGGAAGCAGGGAAGCATAACGACAATCATTGCAAATGCCGCCATGCTTGTTCCCGCGCTGTCTTTGAGCAAAAAGAAAAGCGGTAGTCCCATAGCGAGGGCTGCCGCAAAACAAATGATTTGCCGCTTTGTCAGATTAAAAGCGACTTTCGTTTTGATTTTTGATAAGTCTTTGGGTACGGGTACATACGCCAAGTGAAAACCTCCTTTCGGTCTTAATGGGCATTAAAGATTGACTTCGCAAGTGCGCCTGTTTTGAATAGGGAGAAGCACAAAATCACGGTGTAGGCTGCAAGGGAGAAAATCGCGCTGTGCAGGTTGTCCGCTACAATCATGCTGCCAACCAAAACCGCATAAATGCCGACGCATATCATTATGAGGAAGCCTTGAAAACCGAGGGCGAACAGGGCTTTTAAGTAGTTGTTGCCTATCTGTCCCCACTCTCTGTTGGTCATAGTTGCAAACGGGATAGGCGATACCGAACAGTAAAGGTAAATTTCTATCATTCTGCCGTACAGGATAACCGTGATAAGCACCGACATGATTTTCATGCAAAGGCTCACAAGGCTTGTTTCCATAACAAGCAGTAACAGTTCGGGGATTTCCATAGCGTCAAGTCCGGCTTGCATGGACGAGAGGGCGGCGTCAACGTCGATATTCGTATTGCCGCCGATCACGCCCGCCGCGCCGGAAACAACGTGCTGCGCCATATCGAACACCGCCATTGTGATTGTAAAGGTGTGGGTAACGAGATACACCGCTACCCACGCCTTGAAAAACCACTTAAAGAACATGAACGTGTCAATATCGTGCATATTGTTCTTTTCCGTTACCATGCTGATAAGCTCCACGCATAGAACGTAGGTAATGACAAGCCCCGCAATGGGTACAATCACATTTTCCGACAAGCTCTGTATCATGGAAAATATGCCTGCGTTCCACCCCTGCGGGGTTTGTCCTACCTCTGCGGCGATAGTTCCGACTTTTTCGTTTACGTCCCCGAACATAGTTGACAGATTACCGTTAATGGCTCCAATGAGGATTTCCTTTATCCATTCGTTAATCGCGTCAAGTATGCTCTGCATAGGCAGTTACCCGCAGCTTAACCGAACAGGCCGGAAAGCAGAGGTACAAGGGTGCCGCCGATAAGGGCAACGCCGCCGCCCGCCATAAGCTGTTTTATCCCCAATTAGGTGTAAAACTCTGCTCGATGGCGGGCGGCGGCGTAC